>Ga0302267_10000246_pt1 | contig 71007 bp, 63 predicted proteins | sample III_Bog_E1_3_FD_194555 | JGI IMG/M metagenome (GOLD analysis project Ga0302267, IMG submission 194555) | Peat permafrost microbial communities from Stordalen Mire near Abisko, Sweden - III_Bog_E1_3 | ecosystem: Environmental > Terrestrial > Soil > Wetlands > Peat | place: Sweden: Abisko...
AAGAACAAATACAGAGATTCTGGCTGCGCCAGAATGACGACCTTTGGGGCTGCGCCAGAATGACAGCAAGAACAGACAACCGCAGGTCCTTCGACTGCGTTTGGCGCAGGAGCGCGCCAAACTCCGCTCAGGATGACGGCTTTGAACTATGTGCGTGCTTTGCTCAGGATGACAGAGTGAATAGGGTGACGGGATCGCTGGGGGGGCGGGCGGCGGCTTTGACGGGGGCGAAGGAGAGGCGGTGGAGGGGGGTGGGGCCGAGGAGGATGAGGGCGCGGAGATGCTGGGCGGTGGCGTATCCCTTGTGCGCGGCGAGGCCGTAGCCGGGATGCGAGGCGTCGAGCGCAGAGAGGAGGCGGTCGCGGTGGACCTTGGCGACGACGGATGCGGCGGCGATGGAGAGCGAGAGCGCGTCGCCGTGGATGAGGCGGGTCTGCGGGCAGGGATGGTCGAGCTGCATGGCGTCGATGAGGAGGTGGTCGGGGGCGATGGCGAGCGCGCGGACGGCGGAGAGCATGGCGAGGCGCGTGGCCTGGTAGATGTTGACGCGGTCGATGGTGGCGGCATCGATCTCTGCGATGGAGATGGCGAGAGCGGTCGAGCGGATGAGGCGGTCGAGCGACTCGCGGCGCGGTGCGGTGAGCTGCTTGGAGTCGCGGAGGCCGGCGCGGGCGAGAGCTGCGAGGTCTTCCGGCAGGATGACGGCGGCTGCGACGACCGGGCCGAAGAGACAGCCGCGGCCCACCTCGTCGACGCCGGCGATGAGGCGAAAGCCGCTGGTGCGCAGGGAGTGTTCGGGTGCGCCGGAGCAGACGAGCGACTTCAACAGGCGCTGCTTGGCGGCGGCGGAAGAGACGCTGTGCGCGGGACGAGGGGAGTGGGGCATAGTTGGCTAGTGAATCTTCTTCAATTATTTTGAGGCATCCTTGAACGAAGTCATACCCCAGGGGCTAAACAGGCTGCGGAAAAAGGGTTGTTTGGCACTACGAGCAAAAGGCCCGGGGCTAAAGCCCATTGATTCGATGGGCCTTATTCAGGGGGCTGAAGCCCCCTGCTCCCTCCGAAAGACAAAAAACAGGAGCCTTATTCAGGGGGCTGAAGCCCCCTGCTCCCTCCGAAAGACAAAAAACAGGAGTTTTTCCGCAGCCTGTAAAGTCCCGCCCTTTCAAAACAGGGACTTGTGCAGAGATTCCCTAAAGCCCCTTTCTATCTGCGGCCTGAGAGAGGGCCAAGGCTGAAGCCTTGGCGTACCTAGAAGCAAAGGCATCAATTGTTCTAAACTCTGAGGCCTACTGTGTCTTTGAAAATAGTCTACGAGATTGCAATGGGAAACAGAGACGGCGGTTAAATGAAAAGGCCACGACGAGGGAGCGTCGTGGCCTTTGGTTTGAAGAGTGCGGAGGATCAGGAGGCGCGGGCGACCTCGTGCAGACGGGCGGCCTTGCCGCGCAGACCGCGGAGGTAGTAGAGCTTGGAGCGGCGAACCTCGTAGGAGCGCAGCTTCTCGATGCGCTCGACGACCTTGGAGTTGTAGGGGAAGATGCGCTCGACTCCCTGGCCGAAGCTCATCTTGCGCACGGTGAAGGTGGCCTGCGGGCCTTTGTTGGTGGCGATGACCATGCCCTCAAAGGCCTGGAGACGCTCTTTTTCGCCCTCGCGGATCTTGACCTGAACGCGGACGGTGTCGCCGGGGGCGAAGGCGGGGTGGTCGGTCCGCTCAAGTTTGGCGGCCAGCTTCTGCATAATCGGATTGATAGACATGGGTGCTTTCCTGTTCGAGACTCGAATTCTTAGTTTACACGAAAAGAGGCGAAACAGGGATCAGGAGTTGGCTCTGGCGGCGAAGAAACCGAGCGATGCGAGGAATTCGCGGTCTTCGTCGGTGAGGGGAGCGTGGGCGAGGAGGTCGGGGCGGTTGCGGAGGGTCTTAGCGAGGGCCATCTGTCGACGCCAGCGGCGGATGGCGGAGTGGTCGCCCGCGGCGAGGACCTCGGGGATGGGCGTGCCGCGGAAGTCGGCGGGGCGGGTGTATTGGGGGTAGTCGAGGATGCCGCCGGAGCCGTGGGTGGAGCGGGGAACGCCGTCGGCGGTCTTGCCGTCGCCGGGGTCTCCGGGTTGGATGTCGGGGACGCCGAAGCTCTCGTAGCGGCTGGAGTCTGCGTGGCCGAGGACGCCGGGAAGGAGGCGGATGGTGGCGTCGAGGACAACGGCGGCGGCGAGTTCGCCACCGCTGAGGACGTAGTCGCCGATGGAGAGTTCTTCGTCGGCGAGGAGGTCTGCGACGCGCTCGTCCACGCCCTCGTAGCGGCCGCAGATGAGGACGACGCGGTCGAGTGCGGCGAGGCGGCGCGCAGTAGCCTGGGTGAAGGGCTTGCCCTGTGCGGAGAGCAGGATTACGGACTGGCGGGTGAGGTCGCGGGTGGACTTTGGCGCGATACCTGTTATTGATCTATCACTTTCAATTTCACTTGTATTTAGCTGATCTGTATTATGTTTTTTTGTTATGGCGCTTTCAGAGACAGCGTAATGTATAGCACTGCGAGCAAAATGCGTGGATTCTTCCCCTTCGGCAAGCTCAGGGTCAGAATGACAATCATTAGTCTCGTCTGGGTCGGACGGCGCGCCCAGCGACTCGATGCAGTCGAAGATGGGCTGTGGCTTGAGAACCATGCCTTCGCCGCCGCCGAAGGGACGGTCGTCCACGGTGCGATGGCGGTCGTGGGTGAAGTTGCGCAGGTCGTGAGTGACGACCTCGACCGTGCCGGTGGCGATGGCCCGGCTGAGTATTCCGTAGTCGAGCGGGCCGGCGAAAAAGTTGGGAAAGAGGGTGAGGATGTCGAAGCGCATGGTCATCTTTCGGCGTCGCGGCTGGGTTGCAGGTTGAGTTCGGCGAGACCTTCGGGGAGGGCCATGCGGATGGACTTTGCGGCTGGGTCGAGCGCGACGAGGAAGGCGCGGACGAAGGGGACGAGGATCTCGTCGCCGTTGGGTGAGGTGATGGCGAGCAACGGTGCTGCGTCCTCGAGACGGCGCGCGCCGTCAGGGGTGGCGGGGAAGTCGACGTTGGAGACGGTTCCGAGGGGCTGCTCGCGGTCGTAGACGGTGCAGCCGATGAGGTCGGAGATGTATGTGGCGTCGGAGTCGAGGGTCATGCGTTCAGCGAGCGGAACCAGAACTTCTTTGCCCGCGAGCGTCTCTGCCAGTTCGATAGAGTCGAAGCCGGCGAAGCGGAGGACGATGCGGCCGGCGTTCTTGCCTAGGGGAAGCCAATGGGAGGCAACCTCGGCGAGTTGCAGGGGAGGAGATGGTTCGGTGGAGGTGGATGCTGCGGAGGGTGAATCGGCGAATCCCTGCGGGGCGAGCCAGACGCGGGGCTGGCGGACGAAGCGGCCGGGAAAGTCGGTGAAGAGGTCTGCGAGCACCTCTCCCTTACGCCCCTGCGGACGCAGGATGCGGGCCAACACGATCCATTGCGAGGCGGATTGCATGTGGTTCATGTTACCTTGCGACGGAGCATTCGTGGCGGAGGCGAACTGAACCGGAGTCGGCCGGGGTCAGTCTGCCTCTGGCTGCTGGTCGTCCTCAAGGTCGTCCTCTTCGTCATCCTCCAGGATGTCGAGCGAGAAGCGGTGATGCAGCTTCATGCTGGCGGCACCGAGGATGGTGCGCAGGGAGCGCGCCGTGCGGCCCTGTTTGCCGATCACCTTGCCGATATCCTGGGGAGCGACGCGAACCCGCAGGACTGTGGACTCGCGATCTTCAATCACTTCGACGGAGACGGCATCGGGAATGTCAACCAACGCCTGAACGATCTCGAAGATGAGTTGTTTCATCGTCTTAGCCGATTGGCTGTTTGCAGCGGGAGTAGCTTCGTTCATCACAGACACCTCTTGGGAGATATGCTGCGCCGATCCGATTCAACCAATCGCCTCAATCTGGGTGAGGTCTTTAGAGGAGGAACCACAGCAACCGGAACAGACCGTGTCGCGTTTTGGGGAGATCGAAAGCTCGACACGAAGACCACCTTGTCGTAGGGGGTCACTCGAAGAGTTTACGTGACGGAAGAAGAAAACAAACGAAAAGATCGGATGTTGACTACATCTTTTGGCACTGGAAACTGGTTACCTGATAACTAATTAGTTACTAGGCGGAGAGGGAAGTCTCGGCGGTAGGTTCCGCGGCTGAGGTGGTGGTTTCAGCAACTGGTTCCGCGGCAGGGGCGACAACTGTTTCAGCGGCAGGCGCTGCGAGCGGTTCAGGGACAGGCGTGGCATAGAGTTTTGCGACGCGGTCTGAGAGCAAGGCACCATTGCCGACCCAGTAGTCGATTCGGTCGCGCTTGAGGGTGATCGAGGCGGGGGTGGTGCGGGGGTTGTAGGTGCCGACGACTTCCACGGAGCGGCCGTTGCGGGCTCGATCCTTCTCTATGACAACGACGCGGTAGTGGGGCTGCTTGGGGGCGCCAACGCGCGCCAGACGGATCATCAACACTTAGGGAATCCTCTCAAAAAAAACGATGTGTTTGGGCGAAGAGATGAAATCGAGCGATCTACCGTTAAAGGCAGGGACTAGCGGAGAAAATGGCGGGACCCAAGCTCACACAACCCAACACCTAAGTATGGCGGAGTCCGCGGGATTTTGCAATGTGGCAGGGGCTGGCTGCGGCGAATGCCCGAACAAAGCAATGCCGCCCCGTGCTGGCGGCGGCATATTGGTGGGCACATGCAGCTCAGGTTGGCCCCAGTTGCAAGAACAATAGTCCCGACCCGCGTGAGGTTCAGTGATTTCGATCACCTCTGTTGCGCGGACGAAGCATCACTTCTCGTCGCGCAGCAGGGCGGTGGCCGCCCACAGGACGGGCGCCTGGCCGTGCAGGTTTCCGGTCTCGCGCCTGCGGTCGAGGTAGTACTGCATGTTGTCGAGCTTGCCGGTGCCGGTGCAGACCTGAGTGACATCGTGGTTCTGATCGACGTAGCCGACCACGGCGATCCATCCGCGGCGTGCGGCTGGCGCGTAGGTGGCGGCGTCCAGCCAGCCATGCTTGACTCCGGTGATGAGCGCGAAGCTGAACATGGCGGAGCTGGAGGATTCGGGCCACGCCTCGGGGTGGTCGATGAGCTCGCGCCACATGCCGTCCGCGCCCTGATACTTGAGCAGGGCGGCCATCATCAGCTTGTAGCCGGCGAGGATGCGCGGGCGGGCGGGATGGTCTGCGGGCAGGGTGCGCAGCATCTCGGCCATGCCGGCGGCGAACCAGCCATTGCCGCGACCCCAGTAGTACTGCACATCGGGCGCGTGGAAGAAGAGGCCGTTGGGCTGCTGCAGCCGGTCGAGGTAGGTGACCATCTCGTGGGCGTCGCGGTCGAGGTACTTGCGGTCGCCGGTGGCGCGGTAGGCTTCGAGCTGCAGCATGGTGAGCATGTACATGTCGTCCACCCAGAGGCGGGTCTCGGGCGAGAGGCCCTGCAGATTGTCGAGCGGCACGACCGCTTCGGGGTAAGTGACGTCGGGCTGCGGCGGTGCCCACTGGCGGTCTGCCCAGGAGAGGCCGAGCTGCAGGTACTTCGGATCGTAGGTCGGGAGCGCTTTGGTCTGGATGGCGATCTCGAGCGGCATGACGCCGAAGATGGAGTCGTCGACGTGGTGCCGCTGCGGCGTGCGGCCCGTGCCGCCCGGCAGCATTGGGTCGAAGAGGGCGATCAGGCGGTCGCGCAACGAGTCGTCATGGGTGAGGGCAGCGAAGGTCATCGCGCCGTAGAAGGTGCAGACATACGGATAGCCGGAGAACCGCGCGCCTTGCGTGCCGGTGACGAAGTGCTCGGCGAGCGCCTTGCCGACCTCGGCGGGCGAGACGCCACGCGGCCAGGTGGTGAGGTCGCCGGGCGCGACCGGAGCGGGTTGTACATAAGTAGCTTCGGGGGCGCGGCGCGGCGGCTGGGTCTGCGCGCCAGGTTGGGCCGCTGGGCCGACAACCGGTGCGGGCGGGGTGGCAGGCGTGGGCGGGGCCTGCGCGGGCAGTGTGGCGGCGGCGAGCAGGAGGGATGCGCAGAGGAGCGTGATGGGCCGGAGGTTCATGGGTTCATCCTTGAGAGATTGGTTGCGGCGGTGTCGGTGAACCAGTCTACGCGGCGATGGGGAGGATGGACAACTGCCGGGGATGGTATGCAATACGAGAAGGGCGATCGTTTCAGTAATGATTGCGATGGCCAGTTGCGTGCCAGTTGAAAATCATCGCCGATTTGATGGATAAGCGGGTATTGTAGACAGAAGCCTCAACAGGGAGTTTCGATCTATGCAAAAGAAGAATGGCCTAGTTTGCCAGCATCTCGAACACATCAGTGTCCGCGCACTCGATCAGTACCAGAGCATCATCCGCGCTTACGTCCGCCATCGGGAAGGTGTTTATGCGCTGTATCGAAAGCGAAGGCTCTATTATGTAGGGCTGGCTAGCGATCTCAAGTGGCGACTAGGTGCTCACCTGAAAGATAGACACAAAGAAAAATGGGATTCTTTCAGCGTTTATCTCACGGTCAATGATCAGCACCTGAAAGAGCTAGAGTCACTCATGTTGCGGGTGATCTTGCCCAAGCCGAAAGGCAATAAGCAATCGGGAAAGTTTGCAATGTCTGAGAATCTCCTTCGCCGGTTCAAGGGGGATATCAAGGAGTTTCAAAAGAAGGAATTAGGGGAGCTGATTGGGCTCGCTCCTAAACAATCTACACAGACCCGAAATAAAGCGAATAGCCTGTTGGAAGAATACGTCCAGCGCACCGGCAAGAGCCTTCAACTTCGGACTGTTTACAAGGGAAAGACCTATCGAGCGTTCGTGCAGAAAGACGGAATCGTTAGGTACAAGAATCGTAAATACACCTCTCCATCAGCAGCCGGGAGAGCAGTGATTCAAAGGGCCTGCAACGGCTGGGCATTCTGGCGATATCAGCGTGCTCCAGGGCAGTGGGTGCGATTGTCCAACTTGCGCAGCAGTTGAAAAAGTGATCGCCTATTGCACTTTTCGACGGTAGAATTGCGATAGCGAGGCGGTTATGGACTGGACTGGATGCGAGCTGGTGGAGCGGGTTGAGGGACGGTGTTCCGGCAGACCCACTGTTGTGGGGACGCGGATTTTCCCCGATACGATCATTGGGGATTACGATCTTGGCTCGCCGGTGGAGGAGATACAGGAGAACTATCCCACGCTTTCTCTGGATACGATCACGGGGCTCATCGAATTTGCGCACACTCGGCAACGGTCGGCTGCATGAGGGTTTTGCTGGATGAGAACCTTCCGCATAAGCTGCGCACCGGCCTATTGGGGCATGAGGTGATGACAGCCTCGTACATGGGCTGGAATGGCATTGCCAATGGACGGCTTTTATCGCTTGCAGAGAGCCATGGGATCGATGTGCTGATTACCGGAGACAACAACATCGCATACCAGCAAAGCATGGCCGGTCGCACAATCTCGGTGGTCACGCTCTCCGCGACGAAGTGGATGATCCTTAAGACGAAGTTACCGGCGATTCAAGACGCGATAGAAAACGCCATACCGGGATCGTTCCACTTTGTGGACTGTGGCGATCCCAGCGAATAGCGCCTGTTCCGCTTCGACCGCCGCTACTTGTGCCAGTGGGTGGGCCAGTTGAGGTACTTGGTGGCGGCCTCGTGGATGGCGGCGGCGGAGGTGGAGAAGCTGGCGGCGACGTGGTGCTCGAAGCCGTTCTCGCAGATGTAGCGGAGGAGTTCCTGCATGTTGGGGATCTCGACGACGCCCGCGCCGCCGAAGGTGCTGAGCGGGTCGTCGGTGAATGCTCCCTGGCCGACGTAGCCCTTGATCTGGCCGGTGAAGTCGTCGGTGGAGAAGCGGGCGAAGCTCATGGGGCCGGCCTTGACGCGGCCATCGAGGGTGCCGTGGGTGTTGGCCTTGCCGACCGTGCCAGCGATGATGAGCTGATAGTCCATCTTCACGCCCTCGTTGAAGAAGTGCTTGGGCAGGTTGGAGCAGTGGAAGCAGATGGCCTTGTCGGGGTCCGTGCCGTAGTTGTTGTTCCAGTCGAGGATGGCGGAGGGCGTCTGGCTGGCGAGCGCGAGGGCGTGCATGGAGAGCGTGCCCAGGACATCGACCTCGCAGGCCGAGGCGAGGAGGTTCTCGCTCATCATGGACATGACGGTGCAGGGGACGATGCCGAGGAACTCCTCGATGCTGGTCCAACACTGGACGGCGGAGACGTCGAGCGCGTTGGACTTCATCCATGCGTCGATGACGGCGCCGAGCTTGGCCATCTTGAGGAGCGCGGCTTCGGGCGTGTCGCCGACGGGGATGTACTTCTTGATGGCGGCGAGCTTGAGTTGCGCCGCGTCGTCGGTGTCCTTCATGCGGCCGATGCGGCCGATGACTTCGGAGAGGTCGAGGGTTTCGACGGTGATGCCGCTGCGTTCCAGCAATTTCTCGGAGTAGCGCACGGTGTTGAATGCCGTGGGACGCGCGCCGATGGCCCCGATGCGCATGTTCTTCAGTCCGCGAACGACGCGGCAGACGGCGGCAAACCAGGCGAGGTCGGATTTGAACTCGGCGGAGTCGGGGGCTTCGGTGTGCAGCGTGGTGAGCGAGAAGGGGATGCCGTACTGCTTCAGGTTGTTGCTGATGGACATCTTGCCGCAGAAGCTGTCGCGGCGATGGGCGATGGTCATCTTGCCGGCGACGTCTGGCGTGGCCTGGATGAGCACGGGGACGCGCAGGTCGGCGAGGCGGATGGCGTCGGCCAGGCCGCGCTCTTCGCCGAAGTTGGGCAGCGTGATGATGAGGCCGTCGATGGCGTCGGCGTGGGACTTGAAGAGCGCGGCACACTTTTTGGCGTCCTCGTAGGTCTCGACCGCGCCGTGGGCGGTGATGTCGGTGTTCAGCACGATGGGCTTGATGCCGGCGGCTTCCAGCGCGGCGATGATTTCAAGACGGCCCGATGTGGCGAGGTGCGAGGGGAAGAATCCGCGGTTGCCTACGAGAACTCCCATGGTCATTTGCTTGGACATTGCTTGATGCTCCTTGGTGTGTTGCGCGATGCGTTGGAAAAAGGCTTAACACCGATTTTCACCGATGAGACCGATTTTATAGATAAAGACGAAATGGCGGATTGCTGCTTTTCCCCACTGCGATTTACGCCATCCCTTTTGATCGATTGAATCGGTGTGGATCGGTGTTATGGGTTTAGCCTTTGCCGGGGCGGAAGCGGATGGTGTAGAAGAGGCCGAAGGCGGTCATCAGCATTCCCCACCAGAAGGCAGGATGGAGGTTGGCAAGGACCGTGGTGCCGGGGTGCCAGAACTCGTAGATGCCCTGGCCGAAGATGATGAGGCCGCTGGCGAGCATGAGGACGCCGACGAAGAACCAGATGGAGAGCGATTGCTCGGTGCTGGGATCGACGTGTGGTGTGGTGGTCATGGGGTGCTCCTTGGGTGCAAGTGCGAGAACAAACAAAGACGAAATGCGGGGATTCTTCGCTGCGCTCAGAATGACAAGCAAAAAATCAACTACAGAGATTCTGGCTTCGCCAGAATGACGAACTAAAACAGACAACGGCAACAACAAGAGCAACAGCCAATACAGAGATTCTGGCTTCGCCAGAATGACGAACTAAAACAGACAACGGCAACAACAAGAGCAACAGCCAATACAGAGATTCTGGCTTCGCCAGAATGACGACTTCCTTGGTGCTTCGCCAGAATGACGACTTCTAAGCTGGTTACCAGAGCCAGAGGTTGAGGATGAAGAGGACGGTGGCGACGACGATGGCCCAGAAGATGGGTTTCTCGAAGATGTTGCGAGAGCCGTCGTGGGGAATGATGGTTGATCCGTAGACCAGGCCGGTGAGCTGCGCCTCGGGCGTGGGCTTGGTGCAGTAACTGACGACGACGGTGACGGCGACGCAGATGAGCCATGCCCAGGCCGCGCGGTAGAGGTTGGCGGCCATGGCCTGGACGCGCAGGATGGTGTCTGCCGAGGCGTGAGGTTGCAGGATCATGAAGCGGATGTTGGCCTTGTTGAGGCGCACCATCTCCCACATGGCGACGGAGGCGACGGTTCCAGTGAGCAGGCCCCAGAATCCGCCGGCCTTGGTGGCGCGCTTCCACAACATGCCCAGGATGACGGTGCCGAAGAGCGGGGCGATGAAGAAGCTGAATAGCTCCTGCACGTAGTCCATGATGCTAGCCGAGCTCATGACGAGGTACGCGGTGCCGACGGAGACGGCCATGCCAACGATGGTGGACCAGCGGCCCATGAGGACGTAGTGCGAGTCGGTGGCTTTCTTGTTGATGTATGCGCCGTAGATGTCGTAGGTCCATACGGTGGAGAAGGCGCTGACGTTGCCCGCCATGCCGGACATGAATCCGGCGATGAGCGCGGTGATGCCGAGGCCGAGCAGTCCGGGGCCGAGGTAACGCACCATCATCAATGGAAGGACCTGGTTGAAGCTGTGCGCGCCGTGGTGGAGGACCATGTCGCTGCCGTCGGGGTAGAGCTGCATGAGATGGCCGGAGGGGTCCTTGAGCAGCACCAGGGCAAGCAGGCCGGGGAGGATGACGAAGAAGGGCACGAACATCTTGAAGGCCGAGCCGATGATGGGAGCAAGGCGCGCGGAGCGCAGGCTGTTGGCGGAGAGGACGCGCTGTACGACGAGGAAGTCGGTGGTCCAGTAGCCGAAGCTGATGACCCATCCGAGGCCGAAGACGATGCCGGTCCAGTGGACTCCCATGGGGTTGGCGGCGAAGCTGCCGGTGGTGGACCAGAGGTGGGTGTAGTCGGCACCGGCGCGCGCGGTGATCTGGGCCATGAGGTTGCGCCAGCCACCAGCCTCGATGAGGCCGAGGATGGGGATGAGCATGGCTCCCGCCCAGATGAGGACGAACTGGAGGACTTCGTTGATGATGGCCGAGCGCAGCCCGCCGAGCATGACGTAGATGGCGACCGTGATGGCGCCGACCCACATGGAGAAGTTGATGTTCCAGCCGAGGACGACCTGCATGACGACGGCCATGGCGTACATGTTGACGCCGGACATGAGGATGGTCATGAAGGCGAAGCAGACGCCGGAGAGGCCGCGCGCTCCCTCGCCGAAGCGGAGTTGCAGATAGCCGGGGACGGAGTGCGTCTTGGAGATGTAGTAGAAGGGCATCATCACAATGCCGAGGAAGAGCATGGCTGGGATGGCGCCGATCCAGTACCAGTGCGTGGCGAGGATGCCGTACTGGTAGGCCGCTCCGGCCCAGCCCATCAGCTCCAGCGAGCCGAGGTTGGCGGAGACGAAGCTGAGGCCCGCGATCCAGGCGGTCATTTCGCGCCCGGCGAGGAAGAACTGCTCGCTGGTGTTGGTGGAGCCCTTCACGTAAAAGCCGATGAAGAGCACCATGGCGAAGTAGAACAGAAGGATTGCGATGTCGACCGGCGCGAGGCGGATCAGATGCGTGGTGGCGAGCAGCAGGACGGCGGGGATCGGGGCAACATGCATCGGGCTCAGGCTTCCATTCTGCCGGCGAAGCGGGGGGCTTCAATCGGCTGGGCGGGTCGGAAAGTATATTTTTCGGACGTAGAGAAATATACGCATTTCGACGCGGAGTTGCCATTCGACACGGCAAAGGATTTGTGACGCGCGTACATCTCGCGGGGAAGATGGGGAATCTACTGCTATAGAGCCTGCGTAAAACGAGGCGGAGGGACGAGCGATGAAGAAGATTGAGATGGCACGGATTTTGCTTGCGGCGGGGCTTGGCCTCGGGCTGGGATGCGGCGTGGCGCTGGGCCAGAGCGCGGGACAGGAGATGAAGAACGCTGGCCACGACACCAAGGCAGCGGCGGTCGATACGGGCCATGCGACCGATCAGACGACCAGGAAGGTCGTCCACAAGACATCGCGCGGGACGAAGAAGGTCTATCGCAAGTCGGCGAATAGAACGGACATTGTGGCCAAGGACACGGCGCACAGAACGACGGTTGCGGCCAAGGACACGGCGCATGGTACGGAAAAGGTTGGGGACAAGATTGCGGGCAAGCCGGATTCGCGGTAGTTCTCGTCGATTCCAAGGCGTAGTGATGCGAATCGATCAAGGGGATCGCTTGCTTAAAAAAAGAGTGCGCTCATCGGCAGGCGTAACGCGTGCCTTCCGAGGGATTTGCATTGACGATCAGGCATTTCTGGCAGAGGGTACAACGGCTGGCCAGAAGGTGACGGCGGCGAGCTGAACCAGAATGACCCAGAAGATATCTGCTCCGAGCAGGTGGAGGAGCTGCATCCATGCGGGTGCGAGCAACACGACGTCGGCGACGCCGAGCGCGAACTGAAGGACAAGCAGAATGAGGAGCAGGTTGGCCAGGCGCGCACGGCTTGTTTGCTGAGCGTGAATTGCGGCCTTGCTAAATTTGCCTGAATCCGATGCGTTTAAGCCGGTGTGGCCTGAGCGTGTCCTGCGCGCGAGGGCGGCCAGCCAGAGCGCGAAGAGGGCCGCGATCAGGGCAAGGGCGGGATGGACGAGTCGGAGGCGTAGCAGCATCGGCGAGCCGGCGGCGAAGTCCTGCGCGATGGAGGCGTGCAGCGAGGTGGCGGGGAAGAGCGTGTCTCCCAGCGCGGCGATGGAGCCGGTGATGCCGACGAAGATGGTTGTGACGAGGCCCTCAAGTACACCGACAAGACGCCGCGAGAGTGGGAGATCGGCCCAGCGCTGGCCGGTGGAAAGTAAGCGCGCGGTGAGGGTGAGGGCGGCCATCAGAATCAGAGTGTTGCCGAGGTGGATGGAGAGCAGAACGATGCGGCCGGTGGACTGGTTTCCGGTGACGTAGCCCAGCTTGACCAGAAGCGCGCCGAGAAAGGCCTCGTTGAGCAGCAGGAGGGTGGAGGCGACGGCGAGCGCGCGCGCGGCCTGATGCTTGACGGTCGTGCGAAAGGTCCAGAGCAACAGCGCGAAGACAAGGAGGGTCGAACCGCCGACCATCATGCGGTGAGTGAACTCGATGATGGTGTGGAAGCCGGGCGAGACGGGAATGATCTGTCCGTTGCAGAGCGGCCAGCGGTTGCCGCAACCCGCTCCCGATCCGCTGGCGCGCACCCGCGCTCCCCAGACGATGACCAGGATATTGTAGAAGACGACAAACCAGGCGAAGCGCGCAATGGGCCGGTTGTTGGGAGGGACCGAATTGGCGAAGGCTGTGGACATGGGTCGATTCCATGCTGCGATGACGACCGGGCTAGGAAGGCTTGAAGCGCACGGCTCCGTCCGGCTCAGAGATTGGCTGGCGTGATCAGCAGTGCTGTACTGCTTCCATTTGACTGGGTGGCGAGCACGCGTACGCGGCTTCCCTTGCTCAGATCGAACTTGTAATTTGTCGCCACTCCGTCTTCCGCGTCGGCCACCGTCTTTGGGTCGAGGTGATAGGATTCCTCGCCGCCTGTGCTGTTTTTGATGGTGAGCAGGTGCTCGTGCTTGTCGAGTTTTACGACGGTCCCGATGCTGTTCACGAGCGGGCCGCTGCCGAGGTCGCGCAATGCGACAAGGGTACGCACTACATCTCCTCCGCCGATGTAGTAGGCGATGACGTGTGTCTGGGTGGTGGTGAACTTGTCCGCGGTGGTTGCATCGGCGTTGACACTCTTGTCGAAGTAGATGTCACCATCGGACTTCTTCAACCATTGGAAGTGCCCCGATGAGCCGTCGTCGGTGTCCAGTTCCGTCATTTGAATCTTGGGATGGATCGTGGTGACCGTTCCAGACAAGGCGTGGACCCTGGCTTGCGCGATGGCGATCGAACTGGCCAGGGAAAAACAAGTTGCGAATACAACAGCTCTCGACAGCAGCTTCATGATGGAATTGCTCTCCTTCTGTCCCGTGTTGCAGATCGTCCGGCCGGCCCGATTCAGGGCCATGCCGCGAAACCAATTCTATATTCGCACGCCGTGATACGAGAGAGTGGCGGCAGTATGCTGCCGGATCAGCCGGCTGCGAGTTCCTTGGCGCGCTCGGTGGCGCGTTTGACGGCATTGATGAGAGTGGCGCGCAGTCCGCCCTCTTCGAGCGCGAGGATTCCGTCGACGGTGGTTCCGGCGGGGGTGGTGACGGCGTCCTTGAGCAGGGCTGGGTGGTAACCGGTTTCGAGCACCATGCGGGCGGAGCCGTATGCGGTCTGCGCGGCGAGCATGGTGGCCACGTCGCGCGGCAGGCCGACGTTGACGCCCGCCTCGGCCAGCGCCTCGATGATGATATAGAGGAATGCGGGGCCGGAGCCGGAGAGGCCGGTGACCGCGTCCATGTGCTTTTCCTCGACGACGACGGTGCGTCCGACGGTGGAGAAGATGCGCTGTGCGAGGGCAATCTGCTCGGGGGCGACGAAGCGGCCGGAGCAGAGTGCGGTGGCGCCAGCCGAGAGCAGAGCGGGCGTGTTGGGCATGGCGCGGATGACGGCCAGATCGCAGCCTGCGGCGTCCTCGATGGCGCGCGTCTTGACCGAGGCGGCGAAGGAGAGCAGCAACTTGGAGGGCGTGAGCGCGGGAAGAATCTCCTCGAGGACGGCGGGAACCTGAATTGGCTTTACGCCGAGCAGAATGACGTCTGCCTGGCGGGCGGCGGCGAGGTTGTTGGTGCTGACATCGACGCCGAACTGTGCCGAGAGCGCCAAGGCGCGGTCGGGATGCTGGACGGTCGCGACCAATTGATCGGGCAGCAGAAGATTGTTCTTGAGGAAGGCCTGCAACAGAATGCCACCCATCTTGCCCGCGCCCAGGATGGCGACGCGCAGGTTGGGGAGTACAGACGCAGGGACTGGAAGTTCGTAGGTGTCAGCGCTCATTCAATCAGGCTACCAGAGTCGGCATTGCTGGCGGAGAGGGAAATGATGACGACTCAGATACTGAACGAAGATGCGAAAAGAGCCGATATTTGAGTAGCGGTAATATTGCATCGGAAAAGTTACTATTGCGCATGTTTATGGATTTCAATTGCCGCGCATGAGGCATAGGATTCTGCTGTACATGGTTTCGGCAGACTCCATGGAGGTTTGCAATGCTGAAGCTGCTATTTGTTCTTCCGCCGCTGCTTTTTCTTGCACTGTTGACGCAGGAGCCGGCTGCGCCAACTGCCCCGGCTGCACCTGCCGCACAGACGACACCTGCGGAGCCGGTCGCACCTGCCGCGCCGGTTGCGCCTGCTTCCGCAGCGGTGCCTCAGAACAATCCCGTGAAGCCCACGGCTGAATCGCAGGCCCACGCTAAAAGCACATATAGCATCGATTGCGCCATGTGCCACGGGGAGAACGGCAACGGCAAAGGAGATCTTGTCGGCGATATGAAATTGAGCCTCAAGGACCTGCGCGATCCGGCGACGCTCGCGGACAAGTCGGACGGGGAGCTCTACACGCTGATTCACGACGGCAAGGGCAAGATGCCCGCCGAAGGCGACCGCGCCAAACCGGACGACGTCTGGAACCTGGTGATCCTGGTGCGCTCCTTCGCCAAGAAGTAAGGCAGAGGGTTTGTGGCTGAACTCCCACCCATCGCATGAGACAAAGACGCGATGGATGGGGCACCCGGCAAAATGCGGGGATACTTCGCTGCGCTCAGAATGACAACTTCAGTGGTGCTGCACTCAGAATGACAACGGTTCGTTACGGAGTGGTTCTCTGCGCGGCGATCCAGAGGTTGACTTGTTTATCGAGAAGATCGAGCGGCAGCGCGCCGGAGTCGAGGACGACGTCGTGGAAGGCGCGGAGGTCGAAGCGGGGGCCGAGGGCGGTCTTGGCGCGGTCGCGCAACTCCAGAATCTTGAGCTGGCCCATCTTGTAGCCGAGCGCCTGGGCGGGCCATGCGATGTAGCGATCCACTTCGGACTGGATGTTGGTCTCGTCCAGGCCGGAGTGGTCGTGGAAGTAGTCCACCATCTGCTGGCGGGTCCAGTGCTGGGAGTGGACGCCGGTGTCTACGACCAGGCGGATGGCTCGCCACATGTCGGCTTCCAGACGGCCGTAGTCTGAGTAGGGGTCCTGATAGAAGCCGATCTCCTTGCCCAGGCGCTCGCTGTAGAGCGCCCAGCCCTCGGTGTAGGCGGTGTAGTAGGACTGCTGGCGGAAGGCGGGCAGGCCGGGCAACTCCTGCTGGATGGAGATCTGCAGGTGGTGGCCGGGGATGCCCTCGTGGTAGGCGACGGCCTCGACGCCGGCGAGGGAGCGGTCGGCAAAGTTGTAGGTGTTGATGTCGACCTGGCCGGGACGCTTGCCATCGGGCGTGCCCTGGTCGTAGAAGGCGGCGGCCTGATTGGGAGCCATGTAGTCCGGCATGGCGACAACTTCGAGCGTGGCCTTGGGCAGCGTGCCGAAGAGCTCCGGCAGGCGGGGCTGCATCTGCGCGATGTAGCGGCGGTAGGCGTCGAGCAGAGCGTCGGCTGAGGCGGGGTGGAGCTTGGGGTTGGCCTTGAGCGCTGCATTGAAGGACATTTGATCGGCGAAGCCCAGCTTGTGCACGATGGCCAGCATCTCAGCCTGGTCGCGGGCGACTTCGTCGAGGCCGATCTGGTGGATCTCCGCGGCGGATTTATTCAGCGTGGTGGACTGGCGGATGCGGAAGGCGTAGTAGGCAGCGCCGTCGGGCAGGGCCGAGATGCCGGGATCGGTGCGGCAGTTGGGGATGTAGGCGACGGCGAGGAACTTGGCGAATCGCTGGTAGGAGGGGAGAACCTGTGTGGCGATGGCTTCGAGGAGGTTCCCGGTGATGCGCGTGCGGTCTGCGGGGCTGACGGATGCGGGGAATTTTTTGAGCGGGAGAGCAAAGGAGCTGTCGGCGGGCTTTTGCGTGGCGATGGCCTGGGTCTCGTCGAGGGCCTTCTGCATAAGGAACTGAGGCGGCGTGCGATGGTCGTCCAGGCCGGACTGCAGGTTGGTCATGATCTGCGAGAAGGCGAGCGGGACTTTGTTGAGGCGTGCGACGTAGTGGTCGTAGTCGTCGGCGTTGTCGAAGGAGGTGTGCGATGCGAGCTGGGGCAGGTCGAGTTGCAGGCCCTCGTACTGGTTGACGGGCATCTCCCACTCCTTGAAGGGAGCGGCCTCCTGGTCGTCGCTGAGGGAGCGGAGCATGAGTTCGGCGGAGAGTTGCTCTTGATGCGAGAGTCCGGTGGTGTCGATGGCGGAGAGGCGCTCGATGAAGGCGCGGCCGCGGGCCAGTGAGTCGTTGTAGGCGCGGGGCGAGTAGTCGGTGAGCTGGTCGTCGTAGCGCTTGTCGCCGAGGTAGGTGGCGTACTCGGGGGAGTGGCGGAGCTTGTCCTGCCATATCTCATCGAAGAGACGGGAGAGCTGTCGCGAGCGGGCGGCGATGTCTTGCGTGAGGTTCTGCGCGGGGACAGCGGCGGGTGTGGGCGCGGGAGCGGCGCGGAGCTGTGCGTGAAGCGGGAGATGCGGGATTGCTGCCGCGACAGAGAGCAATAGGACGATGCAGAGCTTCTTCATGAGACTTCGAACCCTCGGGCGAAAGTGTGCCTCTATCGAGTGTATCGAGGTTGCGGAAAAGATATTTGTCGCGATCTACTCAGCGCGGGAGTGGGGGGAGACGGAGCCTGCGTCCAACATGCGGTAGAGAGTGGAGCGGCTGATGCCGAGCATCTCGGCGGCGCGCAGCTTGTTCCCGCCGCAGCGGGTGAGGACGGCGAGGACGTGCTGCTGGATGACGTCGTGCAGGCGCTCGATGTGAATGGCGGGCTGGCTGCCGGGGCTGGCGTTGGCGGGTTCGACCAGCGCGAGCAGGTGGCGTGGCTCAACGACGGTGCCCTCAGCGAGCGCGGCGGCCTGGGCGACAACGCGCTCCAGTTCGCGGAGATTGTTTGGCCAGAGGCGCTCCTGGAGCTGGGCCAGGGTGGATTTGGCCAGCAGCTTTGGGACCTGTCCAGTCTCGCCGGCAATCCTGTGCAGCAGCCACGCAACAAGGGTGGGAATGTCCTCGATGCGCTGGCGCAGCGGCGGGACCAAAATTTCAACCGCGGAGAGGCGGGCGTAGAGGTCCTGGCGGAACTGGCCGATGGAGGCCAGAACGCGGAGATCGCGATCGGTTGAGGCGAGGATGCGGGTGTCAATGCGTGCCGGCTCGCTGCGGCGGAAGTCGTTGCGGCTGGCCGGCGGCGCGACGCTGCGACGCTCCTCGCAGGCGCGGATGAAACGGAAGAGGGCGGCCTGCAAGGTGAAGGGGAGCTCGCCGACGCTGTCCAGGTAGAGGGTGCCACCGTTGGCGGATGCGAGCAGGGAAGCGGCAGATGGCGAGGATGAGGCGCGCGCGAGATCGCCTTTGGCGATGGATTCGGCGAGCGCACTGGCGTTGGCGACGATGAATGGGCCGTTTGCACCAGTGGAGAGGTCGTGGATAGCGCGCGCGACAAGCTGCTTGCCGGAGCCTGTCTCGCCGCGGACCAGCGCGGTGCGGAAGTACGGAGCGATGCGCTGGATCTGCGATCGCAGGCGGCGGATGGCCACGCTGTCTCCCAAGAGAACCGGGTTGCGCTGAATGCTTCGCGTGAGGGAGGCGAGCGCGGAGCCTGCTGCGTCCTGATTCTGCGACTTGGAGATCGGTTGCCGCAATGGACCTGCGGAGATGAAGTGGCTGCTCGACATGGCTTACACACCTCATCGGCGCAAAACGCTGTTGAGATGAGTGGGAAGGAAAGAAAAGGGAGGGGAAACAGAGTTGAGGACAATACGGGTCTGTGGTTAGAAATCTTTAACCGGGCGCAGTTCTTCTGGCGGCGATCAATCGACCGCCGAAGACAGATCTTCCACTTGGTGCGAGGGATGCTCTGTGCGCGGGGCTAAGCGGCCGCGGTAGCGCAGTAGGCGTCGAAGGCGCGGGTGAGTTCCTGGGCAATGGCGGGCGCGGTGGAACTTTCGATGGCCGAGCGCTGCATCAGGTAGACAAGCTGGCCGTCGCGCAGGATGGCGATGGCAGGCGAACTGGGCGGATTGCCTTCGAAGTAGTCGCGGGCGCGCTGGGTGGCCTCGGCGTCCTGCCCGGCGAAGACGGTGACTGCCTGGTCGGGAGTGGTTGCGTGCTGCAAGGCCAGACGGACGGCGGGACGCATCTTTCCGGCGGCGCATCCGCAGATGGAGTTGACCACCAGCAGGGTGGTTCCGGGCTTGGCCAGCGCGGCGTCCACATCGGCGGCGGTGCGGGCCTCGTTGACGCCGGCGCGGGAGAGCTCTTCGCGCATTGGAATCAGCATAATCTCTGGGTACATGGAAAACCTCCGGGGGAATATTGTCTTTTCGTGCGCCATGCGAACTCTTGTTTGATGACCGGGGGGGAGTGTCGGATGCAGTACTTCTTGCAATTGGCTGGATGCAATCGGCGAGTTGCTCTACTCTGGAGGCGTGACGATTCTGGAAGATGTATCGCTGGCGCAGTACACCACGCTTGGCGTGGGCGGCCCGGCGCGCTGGTTTGTGGAGACGGGCGACGAGGAGGAGATGCTTGCGACTGTGCGTTTTGCGCGGGCCGAGGGCGTGCCGTGCTTCGTCCTGGGCGGCGGCAGCAACCTGCTGGTGAGCGACGAGGGATTCAATGGAGTCGTCCTCCGTGTTGCCAATGACACGCTGGCCGTACACGCGCTCAAGGATTCCGCAGCTGTTCTTGTGGAAGCCGACGCGGGAATCGAGTGGGACTCCGTCGTTTGCGCCGCAGTCGAGAAGAACGCCGGTGGTATTGAGTGTCTCGCCGGCATCCCCGGCAGCGTTGGAGGAACGCCCGTCCAGAACGTCGGCGCCTACGGACAGGAGGTTGCAAGCGCAATATACCAGGTGCACGCCATCGATCTTGAGGCGGAGCGGAGGGTGCGTTTCTCTCAGGAGGAATGCGGCTTCGCCTACCGCAGAAGTATCTTCAATACGACCCACAAGGGACGCTACGTCATCACGCACGTGCAGTACCACCTGAACATCGGCCAGCGGCCTCACATCGAGTATCGCGACGTGAAGACAACCTTCGAGCAGCACGGAGTTTCGCGACCGACGCTGGCCGAGACGGCTGCGGCGGTGCGGGAGATTCGCGCGCGCAAGGGAATGCTGCTGGCCGCAGGCGATGCGGACTCGCGCAGCGCGGGGTCGTTCTTCAAAAACCCGGTGGTTGCGGTGGATGAGTTGTCGCGGCTGGCTGCGATTGCAGGCTGCCGGGTTGCCGATGTGCCTCAGTTCCCGGCTGGCTGGGGGTACGAGCCGGAGGATTGCGTGGTGAAGCTGTCGGCGGCCTGGCTGATCGAGCTGGCGGGCTTTGACAAGGGATTTGCAATGGGGCGCGCCGGGCTGTCGACGAAGCATGTGCTGGCGATTGTGAATCGCGGAGGGGCGACGGCGGCGGAGATCGTCGCGCTGAGGGACGCGGTGATCGAGGGGGTGCGGGCGCGGACGGCGGTGCGGCTGGAGCAGGAGCCGGTGCTGTTGGGATTTGCCGAGGCGCGCTAGCCCGGTTGTTGCATACAGGGAGCGGTGGACAGAGCATGGTATGCGAGTCGCGCGGCGTATCGTTGGGAAGATTCGATCTCATGCGATAGGCTAAAGAGAAGACCAATGAGCGCAACCCATCAACTACGATGTACAAACTGCGGTGCGAGGATTGCCAACGATGCTGCGCGCAGCGATTTTCGCTGCCCGGATTGCAACGGGCTGTATGAGGTGATCTATCCCTGGAGCCAGGGATGGAGCGCGGAGAAGACGGCTGGCGCCGAGGTGCGGCTGCCGAATCCGGGCGGGATGCGCCATCTGTGGCAGGAGCGCAAGACGTCAACCATGCCGGTGGACCAGAGCGGGGTTTGGCGCTTCCGCGAGATGCTTCCGTTCATGCGCGACGTGGAGCGCGTGGTGACGCTGCGCGAGGGCAATACTCCGCTCTACGAGATGCCTCGGTGCGCGGAACTGGCGGGCGTCGACTGGCTGCTGGCCAAGCACCAGGGGATGAATCCGACGGGCTCGTTCAAGGACACTGGAATGACGGCGGCGCTGTCGGTTGCCGTGGAACGCGGCTTCCAGTGGGTGGCCTGCGCCTCGACTGGCAATACATCGGCGGCGATGGCGGCCTACGCGGCGCGCGCCGGGCTGCGCTGCATTGTCTTTATTCCCGAGGGCAAGATTGCCTGGGGCAAGCTCTCGCAGTCGATGGATTATGGCGCCTTGACCGTGCAGTTGAAGACCGACTTCGACGGCTGCCTCAAGTTGCTGACGAAATTGGTGCAGCAGTTCCCGATCTATCTGCTGAACTCGGTGAACCCATACCGGCTGGAGGGCCAGAAGACCCCAGCAATGGAGATTGTGGAGCAGATGGAGTGGCAGGTTCCGGAGCATCTGGTTGTGCCGGGCGGGAACCTGGGCAACTCGTCGGCGCTGGGCAAGGGGTTTCTGGAGATGAAGCACCTGGGGCTGATCCAGCGCGTGCCGAAGATCAGCGTGATCCAGGCGCAGGGGGCGAACCCGCTCTATCGCTGGTTCGGCGACGAGAACCGCGAGATGAAGCCGGTGAAGGCGGAGACGCGTGCCACCGCGATCCGCATCGGAAATCCGGCGAGCTGGCGGAAGGCCTCGCGCGTGATCGAAGAGACCGGCGGATGGTGCGAGCAGGTGAACGAGCAGGAGATCGCGCTGGCCAAGGCGGAGATCGGCGCCGAGGGCGTGGGCTGCGAGCCGGCGTCGGCGGTGACGCTGGCGGGGCTGAAGAAGCTGGTGGCCGCGGGCCGCGTGACGCGCGAGGAGCGCGTGGTGCTGGTGCTGACCGGGCACACGCTGAAGGACCCGCAGTACACCATCGACTACCACAAGGGCGATCTGCTGACGGCAGCGGAGATTGCGAGCGAAACCGAAGTAGAGCGGGCGAGTCATGCGGCGCTGCGCAAGCCTCCGCTGGTGCTGGAGGCGGATGAGGCAATGGTTCTGAAGGCGCTTGAAGAGCGCATGGCGAAGGCGAATGCGGCGGGGACACAAGCAACGCCCGGAACTTCAAAATGAGCGAGAGCGAGGGGTGGAACTTGGGCCGGATTTCAAGTCACAATCAGGACGCACTACCCGGCGCGATCCGGTTGCGGCTGCCTGCCACCAGCGCGAACCTGGGGCCGGGCTTCGATGCGGTAGGCGTGGCATTGAAGCTGGCGCTGACCATCGAGGCACAGTCGGTGCAGGCACCGCAGAGCACGGAACTGACGATTGCGGCCACCGGGCGCGATGCGGAACGCTGCGCGCGCACCACGAACAACATGATCTTCGAGACCTATCGCGAGGTGCTGACGGGTGTTGGCCGCGAGCTGGTTCCGCTCGATCTGCGGATTCACAACGAGATTCCACTGGGCATGGGATGCGGGTCGAGCGCGGCAGCGCGGCTTGGCGGAGTGATGCTGGCCAACCACTTCGGCGGGTTGGACTGGAGCCAGCGTGCCTGCATCGAGGAGGCTACGCGGCGAGAGGGCCATCCCGACAATGTTGCGGCCTGCGCGCTGGGCTATGTGACGGTGTCGGTGGTTGCCGGGGATTCCGAGTGCTCAGTACATTCGGCCACCTTCGGCCAGCAGTTGCCGTGGAAGCTGTTGCTGGCGTTTCCGCCGGTTAGTCTGGCGACCGAGAAGGCGCGGGCGATGCTGCCCGCCGAGTACAGCCGGGTGGATGCCGTGGCCAACGTGCAGCGGGCCGCTCTGCTGGTGGCGGCGTTTGCGCTGGGACGAGGCGATCTGCTGCGGGTTGCGATGCAGGACCGGATGCACCAGCCGTACCGGATGGAGGCCTGTCCGCTGCTGGACCGGCTGCTGCCGTTGGCGGGCGGCTCAGGCGTGCTGGGTGTGGCGCTGAGCGGGGCCGGGCCGGGTGTTCTGCTGGTGGTCGAAGCGGATATCGCGCCCGCGGAGATTGCAGCAAGGATTCGGCAGGCGGCCGGAGAGCCGGAGCTGGAGATTATTGCGACCAGCATCGGCGCGGGCGCGACCGTGGAGTCGATCTAAATGGAGAATGACGGTTTCGGATGACCACTGAGCGATTTGAACCCCGCGCAGCGCTCGCGCATCTATTATGAAGGCAGATTTTGACCGCGCATTTATGATGAAGATGGATTGAATCTCAAGTTTGAGGAAAGACGCCTACCCGCCCGTTGGGACGAGTAGCGGGAGGAATAGCAGATGGCTGGAGAGTTTGTGACGGCGGTAAGCGACGCGCAGTTTGAAAAGGAAGTGCTGCAATCGGAGCAGCCCGTGCTGGTGGACTTCTGGGCCGCATGGTGCGGGCCGTGCCGCGCACTGGCGCCGATTGTCGACGAGATTGCATCGTTCTATAACGGCAAGTTGAAGGTGATGAAGATGGATGTGGACGCGAACACAGCCACGCCGCAGCGCTACGGCATACGCGGTATCCCTGCGCTGTTGCTCTTCAAGGGCGGCAAGGTTTCCGAGCAGATTGTGGGCTTTGTTCCCAAGGACACGATCGACAAGTCGATCGTGAAATTGCTGGCGTAGTTTTTCGTTTGCACCTTCGCCGGCGATTCTGTTTGCGGTTTCTTGTGTGTTTTATCTGTGGAGAAAAGCCCGGAAGCCTTTGCGCTTTCGGGCTTTTCGATTGTGAGGGCAGCGATTCATCGCACTCGGAGTGCTAGACTCAGCACGGAATGATGGAATGGATCTTCTTTCGCGCGGTGATGGTGGCCTTCTTCATTTTGGCCAACAGCTTCTTCGTGGCCGCGGAGTTCGCGCTCATCAGCGTGCGCGAGACGCGCATGGAGCAACTGCTCGCCCTGGGCCGGCCCGGCGCGCATACCGCGCTGCATCTGAAGCGCAACCTCGACGATTTTCTGCCCGCGGTGCAGTTCGGCGTTACGCTGGCTTCGCTTGCGCTGGGGTGGATCGGAGAGCCTGCCGTGGCGGCGATGCTGCTGGATGCGGCCCGGCACTGGCTCGCCGTACTGCCGCCGCACGCGGTGATCTACGCACATACGGTTGCCATTGCCATTGCGTTCGCTACAATCACTTACTTCGAGGTGCTGCTTGGCGAGCTGGTGCCGAAGTCGCTGGCGCTACAACGGGCCGAGCGGATTGCGCTGGCGGTCTCCGGACCGATGGACGTCTTCATCCGTATGACGCGGCCGGCGGTGCGGCTGATGAACCACTCCGCGGCATTGGTGCTGCGTTTGTTCCGCGCGCCGCTACACGGCGAGGGGAAGGTGCACTCGCCCGAGGAGTTGAAGATGATCGCCACGGCCACGCGGCGCATGGGACTGCTTCCCGTGTTTCAGGAGCAGATCATCCATCGCGCCATCGAGCTGAACCACGTTACGGTGCGTGAGATCATGACCCCGCGCGGCAAGATTTTTTCTCTGCCGGCCGACACCCCCATCGAACGCGCAAGCGCGCGCATTGTGGAGGAGCAGCACTCGCGCATTCCGGTGTACGAGGGGAAAAGCGACACGGCCACGGGAATCATGGCGGACCCCGACCGCATTATCGGTGTGGTCTATTCCAAGGACATTTCGCGGCTGATGCACTTTCGCGCGGTGGCGCTGGGGCTTGGCGGCGCGGTGGACGCCGGGTTGACGCTGCGCCAGGTGATGCGCGATGTCTTTGTGGTGCCAGAGACCAAGCTGGCGGTGGAGTTGCTTCAGGAGTTTCAGGAGCGGCGGCGGCAGATCGCCGTGGTTGTCGATGAGTTCGGATCGACCGTGGGAATTGTTACAGCGGAGGACGTGCTGGAGCAGGTGGTGGGCGAGATGGAAGACGAGTTCGACATCGCCTCCCGTACGGCCGACTTCAACGCGGCGGGCGTGATGTCGTTGGACGGCAGCACCACGCTGCGCGACCTGGGAACGCAACTGCACTGGACGTTCCCCCGCGAGGCCGGCGTCGAGACGCTGGCGGGATTTCTGCTGGCGCAGCTCGGCCACCTGCCGGACGCAGGCGAGAGCGTGGAGTATAAAGGACGCCGCCTGGTGGTTGCCGAGATGGCCGGCCGCCGCATCAGCCGCGTGCGCGTGGAGACCATCGCGCCTGAACCATCAACCAACAACCAGCAACCTGCAACCAACAACCGCTCTTGACCACTCTTCCCAAACCCGTTCGCCGCATTCTGGTCACGCTGCCCGTTCTGTGGGTGGTGGTCTCGGTGGTTTTTCTGCTGATTCATCTTGTGCCGGGCGATCCCATCGTGCAGATGCTGGGCGAGGGCGCCACCGCATCCGACGTTTCCGTCCTGCGCCATGCGTACGGGCTGGATGCGCCGCTGGGGACGCAGTATCTGCGCTACTGGCACGGCGTGCTGCACGCGAATCTTGGAGAGTCATTGCGGCTGCACGATTCAGTGATGCATCTGGTGGCGCAGCGCTATCCCTACACGCTTGCGCTGACGCTGGCGGCGCTGCTGATCGGGATTGCGGTCTCGGTTCCGGCGGGCGTCTTCTCCGCGCTGCATCGCGGGCACTGGCCAGACCGTGTGCTCGGCGTGATGAGCCTGGGCGGGCTGTCGTTTCCGAACTTCGCGCTGGGCCCCATCCTGATCCTGATTTTCTCGATTCAACTTGGGTGGCTGCCGGTCTCTGGCGCGGGGACGGGACGAATCTTCGGGCCGCGCTTCTGGCTCTACCTGATCCTGCCGGCGATCACGCTGGGCAGCGGACTGGCCGGAGTGCTGACCCGCATGGTGCGCACGGCGATGTTGGAGGAACTGGGACAGGACTACATCCGCACGGCGAGGGCCAAGGGCCTCAGCGAGCGGGCTGTGGTCTACAGGCACGCTCTGGGCAATGCGCTGATCCCGGTGCTGACGGTGGTGGGATTGCAGTTCGGCAGCCTGCTGGCTGGGGCAATCGTTACCGAGACGGTCTTCAGTTGGCCGGGCATCGGGCGGCTGACGCTCTCGGCCATCTCCAACCGCGACTATGCTTTGGTGCAGGGATGCATTCTGGCCGTCGGGCTGACATATGTCGCGGTCAACCTGCTGACCGACGTGGCGTATACATTCGCCAACCCGCGTATGAGGGGATGATTGTTTAGAAGAAGATCAATTCCGTATTGGGAGTTCGTTTTATGAAGCACCGTCAACTCGCTATATTGATTGCCATCTTCTTCGCCTGCGCCACTCTCCACGCACAGACTGTCCCCGCTGCCACAACGCCTGCCGCGCACCCGCAGGCCACTCCGGCAACGGCGGCTTCGCCCGCGCAGCGCAGCTTTCACGATCCGACTTATAAGATTTCGTTCGACTATCCGGCGGAATGGAACTTTACGCGGCGCGACCACGAGATCAGCACCTTTCGCCTGGACGCACGGACGGCGGCGCGGACGACGCTGATGCGCGCGGTGGTCAGCATGCCGGAGAACCCGTTTCCGGAGTCGACCTTCAGCGGCGCGTACCTCTACTTCAGCGTGACGCCGCACCGCAACGATGCGGCGTGCGCCAGGCAGGCAGCGCCGACGGTGCAGGGAAGACGCGGCGCGGTGAGCGAGATCGCGGGGACCAGCTTCGCGCACGGCCACGATGAGCAGAGGGCGATCTGCGTCATCCAGCGCGACGAGATCTACACCACGCTGCGGCGCGGCGCGTGCTACCGCTTCGACCTGGCCATCAACAACTTCTGCGGCGGCGAAGTCTCCGGCGTCAGGGACATCACGCCGAAGGAACTCGACGCGGTGCGCGGGCGGTTGGAAGCCATCCTAGCCACCGTTCGCTTCGATGCGAAGTGATAGCTACTCCAGCTACTGCGGTGTCGTGATCTCCAAGAAATCCCGCTCTGTGATTATCCGAAGCGCCTGTCCCTTTGCAATCAGTGCTTCAGCCTTCAAATGCTTGCTGCTTTTCGTTCGGCCTGCGAGTACTCGAATATCTTGATTCCCAACTACAAGGATCGTTGTATGCTTTGTGACACCATCGTCAACCCGGCATCCTGCATCTGCCGCACGATCAGCACAGTACTGTCGTGGCTCTGAAAGTGCGCCCGTAAAAACCAGGACTTCACCGAAGAGTACCCCTTCAGAATTACCATCGCGATGTACAGCTTTCTGGGAGTCATGTTCCAGGTTAATTGATTGTTTAGCTCGATCTAGCCAATCATTAACAGACAGTCCACTATGTGCAATTGCTCTTAGCAGAACTTCCCCTGCGCATCGGGCGTCTTCGAGAGCATTGTGTGCGGTGTAGTTAATGCCATGAAAAGCAGCCACATTCTGCAATCCGTATCCTGATTGTGCAAAATGCTCTGGCCAACACCTGCGAACGACTCTTGCGGAATCCAACCATTTGCATTCGGGAACAGCGAGACCATATTTTGCGCAAACTTGTTTAAGTGCAACCCGGTCGAAATGGGTATGACTCACAACGATGTTACCCGCGATAATGCCGCTGAGTTGGTCATACACATTTGGAAACTTTGGTTCTGATGCGACCTGTGCTTCGGTTATTCCGTGGATATTAATGTTCATACCTGAGAAATAGTCTTCAGGATTGACAAGAGCGCACCATCCGTAAACATAATTCTGATTCTCAAAGATCGCCAATCCAATCTGGCAGATGCTTGCAATATCCTCGTTTGCGGTTTCAAAGTCCAACACTACGAATTGTGTCTTCATTCCGCCGATTATATCGCCAGTTCGGCTGGCTGAAGATAAGGCCGTTTGCCGTAATAAAGCTGTGACGCAACCGTTGGCGGGTGCAGGGGGCGGGCGGTATCATGCGAGAAGCGGTTTGCGAGAGGAGGGTTTTTGTGCCACGAATTTCCAGGTTGAAGCGCGCTGAGGTTCGTCCCGCATCGGTGGCTATCTACGACCGCACGTTGCGCGACCGCGGCAATGTGCCCAACATGTTCCGCACCATGGCGCACCGGCCGGAGATCTTTGAGACGATCATCGCGCACATGGACGCGGTGCTGAACACCGGAACGCTGAGCAAGGCGCTGAAGGAACTGGTGATCGTGCGCACGTCGCAGGTGAACCGCACGCCGTACTGCCTGGCCTCGCACTCGGCGATCTGCAAGCGGCTGGGATGGAGCGATGTGCAGTTGCAGGCGTTGTATGACGCGGACGAGAGCGACGAGTTTGATGAGCGGGAGCGGGTGGCGGTCCACCTGGCCGAGGCGATGACGCGCGACCCGCACAACTTCAGTGACGCGGAGTTTGCCCGCCTGCGCAGCTTCTATACGGAGGGCGAGGTCGTCGAGCTGATGGCCGCGATCGGGCTGTTCAACTACTTCAACCGCTTCAACGACCTGTTGCAGATGGAACCGACCCAGCCCGCGTCGGCGGAGGAGCTGGCAGAGGCAGGCGTGGTTCCCGTCGCCGCTAAGGGTACCGCTGTTCATGGATAGAGCAGGACGGCGATGTTATACGAGGTGAAGGGCGCGGTCGGGTTGCCGGCGCAGGCTCCGACGGCGGCCTGGTGGTAGCGGCCTGAGGCGACGCGCGTTTTGAGCTCGCCGGGCAGTTGGTCGAGGCTGCCGGAGGAGAAGCGCATGGTGAACGTGGGCCTGCGCGCGCCCGCGAAGCCTGTGTTCATGGCGCATGTATGGCGCGCGGCGGAGGTGTCGTCCGGAGTGCTTGCCAGTGCGATCTTTCCCATGTGCGCGATGAGGGCACGGATGGCGAACTCCTGATCTTCGAGACTGGCGGCGGGAACAAGTGTGGCGAAGTCCTCGACTGCGTAGAGCTCGCCGTTGCGGGCGATGACGCGGATGCCGACGGCGTCGACCGCGGGGTCGAGCAGGTTGGCGCGGTGGCCTTCGGAGTGCATCCACATGTCGTGGATCTGGACCGCGCTGGGCGCCTCGGCGACGTTCTCACTGATGCGGTTGAAGGCCACGCCCGTGCTGGCACCGCGGCTGGCGAGCGCAGCTTCGCCGGGAAACTGATGGGAGATCGATCCGTGCGCGGCCATCGCCTGGGCGTGCTGGGCTGCCGCGCGGGCAAGCTGTGAATCGCGGTGCAGCAGAGGCAGGTTGCGCGCGGCACGCTCCTGGTTTGCGGCGGAGAGCAGGTACTGTTCAGCGATGGTAGTGGACTCCGCGGAGCTTGCGGGATGCTGCGCGGCTGCGCAGGGCAGCAGGCAGATGGCGGTTGCCAGAGCCAAAAAGCAATGCGTCGATGGATGGAGCGGTTTCATGCAGGGAAGACCCTCCCAGTTAGATGCAACCCGAAGCGCGGCGAAACGATGCGGTGATGGGAGTGTACTCAGGCGTCGCGCAGGGAGGGCAGGCGGTCGCGGTAGCGCAAGATAAGCCAGATCAGTTTGCGAGCGCCCCAGTAGCGGGGGATGTAGCGCTTTGGATCGGAGATGCAGCGAAAGAGCCAGCAGAGGTAGAGCTTGTCCACCCAGACAGGAATATGAACCTGGTCGCCGCTGAGGAAGGCGATGGCCGCGCCGATGCAATGGATGGCTGGCCGATAGGAGAGGTGCTGCTTGAGGTACAGGCCGAGACGTTCCTGGGTCCCTCCACCTATGGTAGTGATGACGTGTTGCGGGCGAAGGCGGTCCAACAGCGCAAGCAGGTCGTCGTCGGCGATCTCCGCGCCGTAGATGGGTGCCATATACACATACTGCGGATGGACCGAGATCCCGTTCTCCGCCAGCCATTTGAGGTTGGTCTCCGAGCTCTTCTGGTTGGCCATGATCCAGAGCGTGTTGCCGGCCTGGCGCACATGGGGCTGCAACAGCAGTTCGCGCAGGTATGTGAGACCGGAGAGCCGCTTGAGCGAGTCACGCTGGAGCAGGTTCCAGACCATAACCATCAGCGCGCTGTCCGCGATCGCGATATCCGCGCCAAGCAGCGCATCCCGGTAGCCCACATCGTGGTCCATGTCCGTGAGCGCGGGAGCAGCCGGCGACACCAGCAGACCTCCGCCACGAATGGCCGCAACTGCATCAATCGCACTTCCTCCAAAGAAGGAGACGCCAAGAATCGTTCGATGGATGTGGTCGATGCCTGTCTCGGTGTGCCCCATGCGCAACTGCCTGCTCGTTTCCTGGAGTAGCGGACTGTCTGGCGAGACTAACGAACATCTCGCTCTCGTCGATCCAGGCGTGCCGGCGGTTTCCACACAACGAATCCGCCATCGGCCTGCGAGACTTTGTGAAATGATTGTAAGGCATGAGCACCACTGCTCCGCCAATTCGGCAACCATCGCGCCTGAGGCGCAGCGTGCAGCAGCAGCCGCTGGCGGCGCTGGGAATCGTGCTGCTGGCTGGCTTTGTGGTTTGTGCGGTCTTTGCGCCGTTGCTTGCACCGCAGGATCCGGCGCAGCTCGATCTCGGCGGCCGCCTGCTGGCACCAGGACACGGCCACCTGTTCGGCACCGACGAGCTGGGCCGCGACATCCTGTCGCGAACGATCTATGGGGCGCGAATCTCGCTGGAGGTCGCCGTCTCGGTGGTCTCGCTCTCGCTTTCGCTGGGGCTGATCGCGGGCGCGCTGGCCGGCTTTTACGGTGGATGGACCGACACAGTGATCAACGTGTATGGCGTCAATGCATTCATGGCACTGCCGGGCATTCTGCTTGCGATTGCGTTTGTGGCGTTCCTCGGGCCGGGCCTGTTCAACTTGATTCTGGCTCTCTCCATCTCCGGCTGGGTGGGCTACGCGAGGCTGGTACGGGCGCAGGTGATGGCCGTCAAGGAGAAGGAGTTCGTGGAGGCGGCGCGTGCGCTTGGCGCCTCCGACCTGCGCGTGCTCGTCCGCCACATTCTACCCAACATCGTGCAGCCGCTGATTGTGCAGGCAGCCATCGGAATGGCCAGCGCGGTTCTGGCCGAGGCTACGCTGAGCTTTCTCGGCCTGGGCGTTCCGCCGCCCACCGCAAGCTGGGGCGTGATGCTCAACGACTCGCGCTCGCACCTCTTCGATTCGCCGCACATGGTCGTCTTTCCCGCCATCGCGGTGATGCTGGCTGTCCTCTCGTTCAACTTTATCGGCGACGCGCTGCGCGACTTCCTTGACCCGCGCACGCGGCTGACGGCGGGCCTGTGACGAAGCGCGCTAACAAGACGCTGACCATCGGCGTCATCTCCGACACTCACGGCCTGCTGCGGACCGAGGCAATCCACGCTCTGATCGGCGTGGACCACATCCTGCACGCGGGAGACGTGGGCGACCCGCTCATCCTGGATAAGCTGCGCTGGATCGCTCCGCTGACGGCCGTTCGCGGCAACGTGGACGTCACGGGCGTCTGCCGGCGTCTGCCTGCCAGCTCTGTGGTGGAACTGGGCGGGCGCTACTTCTACCTTGTGCATTCGGTCGACGACCTCGACCTGAACCCGGTGGCCGCAGGGATTGCGGTGGTGGTAAGCGGACACACGCATCGCGCGGGGAAGCACGTACGGAATGGCGTGCTCTACCTGAATCCCGGCAGCGCAGGGCCGCGCCGCTTCGATCTTCCGGTGACCCTGGCCAAGGTGAGCGTGGAGGATGGAGTGGTGCGCGCGCGCATCGTCAATCTGTGCGGCGATGAGTGAGCGCGAGGGGGAAGAATAGAAGCAGGGAAGAGGAGATGAGAGAGCATTGGCGTGCGAGATTCAGAACGGACTCCAAGTGCGCTCCACACTCATGCGATCCGAACTCTTTGACCCACGCATGGGGGTTTGTTATAACTAAGAGGTTGCGCGGCGAAGCCGCAGGACGCGGCGCAAGTGTTCCTGAGTAGCTCAATGGCAGAGCATTCGGCTGTTAACCGAAGGGTTGTAGGTTCGAGTCCTACCTCAGGAGCCAATTATTTCAACAACTTATCTGGCCCTGCGCTCTGCTGCTCTGGAATGCAAATTGAGGTGGCGACTTGCTGCGGGCTACACCCTCCATCAGCTCGCCCCGGCTTACCACCGCCCATAGACCACGGGCAATCCTCCGTTAGTTGCAGCAATGGCCTCGCAGATCGACTTCAGTGCAATGGCGCTGGGAAGATCGGTTGAGGCCATTGCTGTCTACTCTGGCTGAGGAGTTGCACGGATGGCAGGTTATTCCGCTAATTTAAGCAATTTACAAGCCATTCTATGGTCAGTCGTACTTGCTGGAAATCAGTTTGCTCTATGAATTCCCGTTTCGGGACTGGACATCAAGTTGACACTATTTAGTGAACAACCTGTGGAAAAGCATCCAACTCCAACATGGTACTGCCTGGATAGTTATTGGACAGTAAGAAGATAACCATCCTGTACCCCTAAGTCTGGTTGCTGGACATAGATTGGGGGTGGGGGTATTTCAATGCGGGTACTGATTGTGGAAGATGATCGAGCCCTGGGTGCATTTCTCAAGTCTGGGTTGGAGCTGCAAGGGCATCGTGTGGAGTGGGTGGAGGACGGGGATTCTGCGCTGGCACGGGCCGCGGCGGAGCATCCGGATCTGGTACTGCTGGACCTGAGTCTTCCCAAGCGGGATGGTCTGGAGGTGCTGACGAAGATGCGAGCGCGGCATGGCGGTGTCTCGGTGTTGGTGCTGTCCGACCACGGCGATCCTCATGTGCAGGTGCAGTGCCTGGACATGGGGGCGGACGATTGCCTGCTGAAGCCGTTCAGCTTCTATGAGTTGACGGCGCGGTGCCGTGCGATGCTGCGGCGGCATGTACGGGTTGCCGATCCAGTGCTGCGCCATGGCGATCTGGAGCTGCACCGCATCGAGCACACGGTGGCGCGTGCGGGGCGTGCGATTGAGTTGACGGCGAAGGAGTTTGCGCTGCTGGAGTTTCTGATGCTGCATCTCGGGGAGTGCGTCTCACGCAGCCAATTGATGGCCGAGGTGTGGCAGACGCCGGCGGCGTCTAGTACGAATGTGGTGGAGGTGTACATCAATTACCTGAGGCGAAAGCTGGGAGACGACGGCAAGTACGATGGCGGCACGGGGTTGATCGAGACCGTTCGCGGGATGGGATACAGGCTGGGCGCGCTGGTCACGGGTATGCGCTCCTCGGCGGAGACTTCTAGGAGCACGGCGTCTTTTTCTTTCTATGACTCGTAATTGACCGCAATAACGAATTTGTTTGAGCCAAAGTTGGGCGGATGCATCTTCTTTTGCACTCGTGACTTATCTACTTCAGATCGGAACGGCCCTGGACCATCGAACGGGGGCCGGAGTTCACGCAGAGACAGATCGAACGACAGCCGATTGAGGAGCTTATATGGGGTACGGACTGGGCAGAGAGGACGCCGGCAACAAGGCCGGTGCGAGGACGGTGTTGTTGGCCAGCGCGAATGCAACCCTGCGGGCGCGCCTGAGGCAGGAGTTGACAGCGATGCGCTGGCAGGTGCGCGAGGCGGCAGGCGGCGCGGAGGCGATCGAGCTGCTGGAGGCGCAGGGCGCGGAGGCAATGGTCCTGGACAGCGTGCTGCCCGACCTGGAAGTGGACGAACTCGCCGGGGAGATGCGAATGCGGCATCCGGTGATGGACCTGCTGCGGATCGACGGAGTCGCGGACGATGGGGGAGCGCGCAGCCCTCGCAGAAACGAGCTGCTGCACGCGTTGCGACAGGCGCAGCAAGGTGCATGTGGAACCGGCGCGGGCGATAGCGCAGCGTGGATGCAGGCGCCGGTGGCGGCACCGCAGATCGCCGCAGCGGATCGTTTGGCCCCAGGGGATGAGCGCTCGGTTGCCGCACTACAGGCTGCAGCGTTCCTGCACAGGAGCAAAGTGAAGATACCGGAGGGGCCGTTGCCTGAGCTGCTTCCAGGGATGGTGGGCGTGAGCGCCGGAATGGTGGAGTTGGCCCGGCTGATTCGGCTGGTTGCGCAGTACTCGTCGACGGTGCTGATCGAGGGCGAGACGGGCACGGGCAAGGAGCGGGTGGCACGCGCGGTGCATTTGTTGAGCCCGCGCGCAGACAAGCCTTATGTGGTGCTGAACTGCGCGGCAATCCCCGAATCGCTGCTGGAGGCTGAGGTCTTCGGGCACACGCGGGGGGCCTTCACGGGCGCGATGCAGCCGCGCACCGGCATGATCGAAGCGGCCAACGGAGGCACGCTGTTTCTGGACGAGATCGGCGAGATGCCGCTGTCAATGCAGTCCAAGATACTGCGCTTTCTAGAGTCGGGCGAGCTGCAACGCGTGGGCAACAACGAGGTCGTGCGCGTGGATGCGCGGGTGGTCGCGGCGACCCATGTGCCGCTACAGCAGCGCGCCGACGAGCACACGTTCCGGCTCGATCTGTATCACCGGCTGGCGGTGTTTCCGGTTTTTTTGCCGGCGCTGCGCGAACGGATGGAGGACGTATTGCCGCTGGCGGCGCATCTGCTGGGTAAACTGGACAAGAAGATGCCGGTGAAGCGGCTTTCGGACGGCGCTGCGGCGAGGCTGATGGAGCACCACTGGCCCGGCAATGTGCGCGAACTGGCGAATGTGCTGGAGCGGGCAACCATTCTGGCGGAAGATCGCCGGGAGATTGCACGCGACGAAATCCGGTTCTAGCGAGATGACCCAGCGGCGGCGTTGGAACTACCTGGGCCATGCCCATGTTCCGGCTTCAACAAGAACTGTAGTCGTTGCGGGGGACTTGGGAGCACATGCCTTTGCTGATATATGCTGAAAGAAAGACCTAATCAGTGAACCTGACGGGAGATTGAGAACCTGTGCCATTGAGCGAAGCTGCCCACGACTACCATCCTCTGACCATCGATGAGTACCTGCGGAAGAAGCTGATGCCGGTCGAGGGCGTGATTCCTCATCTGCCTGGCATCGACATGCATGGAAACACCATTCCAGCCGAAGCCGTCGGCGGCGATGTCTTTGAGTACATCAATTTTCAGCAGCGCTACAACATCGACGCACGAATCGCCCAGGCCGAGTGGCTGGCGAATGAGGTTCTGGTACCACTTGCCAAAGGGAAAAAGGCGCGAAGCGGCGTCGATGATCATGTCCAGTGGATGTCGTCGCAGCCCGGCTACACGGATGAGGACGGAGTCCAGTTCAGAAAGGCCAAGAGTTCGGAGCAGTTAAGGATTGTCGAGAACCTGCGGGAACTATACACAACCGCCGGAGTGCTTCTGGTTGATGCGCAGGGCCACGGGATTATTGCGGCAAAGATCGCGTCCACCATACACGACACCCTGCAGGCGTTCATGCTCTCGGAGTTGGACCGCGTGGGGACCAGCACACCCAGATTATTTGAACAGCTCAACCTGAGGCTTGCCCAGTCGGCGACCGCGCGCAATGCCCTGGGCCGGAGCATGGATGCAAGCTCGCGAGAGATTGCCACGATGCTCTATGGCGAGATTCGTCCGAACGGACAGTTCCGCTTCGTCAACTTCGGCCATCCGCCTCCGCTGGTCTTCTCGGCAAAGTACAAGAGGTTCATGAAAATTGGCAAAGACCGGATGGCGCAGTTTCTGGCGCTCGGACTGGAGATCCCCGAAGACCATCCCGACCGGAACAAATATGTATCCATCAAACTGAGGAAGCGGCGGATGGACTCCTCCGATATCGCCATGATTACGCTCATGGGCAGGGGAGACATTCTCTTTCTCTATACCGACGGCGTCTACGATGGCAGCGACGAGCAGGAAAAATGCCGGATTGAAGCAATCATTGGCGAACACAAACAGAAGGCTGCCAAAGACATCTGCAACGCGGTCCTGGACTATGCATTGAAACGAGACGGACGGCTTCGCCAGGAGGGCCACAGCGACGAGATCGACGACAAGACCGTCTTCATCATCAAGCGAACGTAAAAATCCGTTCACTTATATATTCACCGGCGTGTCATCTCATCGTTATGCTAGGCCGTCGCGTGCTCCGCGTGAAGCTCCTGTAGCGCGAAGACGCTCAGGGTCCCGCGCTGTAGTGCGGCAATGCCCTCGGCCGCAGCCTGCGCCGCGGCCAACGTGGTAATGGTGGGGATCCGCGCCAGCACCGCAGCCCGCCGGATCGCCTTCTCGTCGAAGAACGTCTCCTGCCCGCGCGGCGTATTGATGATCAACTGAATGCGGTCGCCCTTGATCAGATCGACCACGTTGGGCCGTCCTTCCTTCACCTTGTAGACGCGCTCCGGCGGCAGCCCCGCGGCCTCCAGCGCATCCGCCGTTCCGTGTGTTGCGACGAGGTGAAATCCCATCTCGACGAAGGTCCGCGCCAGATCGACGACGCCTTCCTTGTCGTGGTCGTTCACGCTGAGGAAGATGGTTCCTTTCACGGGCAGCACCTGCCCCGCGGCAATCTGCGCCTTGGCAAAGGCCTCGCCGAAGCTGTCGGCCACGCCCATCACCTCGCCGGTGGACTTCATCTCCGGCCCCAGCACCGTGTCCACTCCGGGAAACTTGCCCCAGGGAAACACGGGCGACTTCACATAGTAGTGCGTGCCCGTGTTCAGGTCCTCGCCGCTCGCCACGTACTCCGGCAGCAATTCCTTCAGCGTACGTCCCACCATCAGCCGCGACGCGATCTTGGCCAGCGGCACTCCGGTCGCCTTCGAGACATAGGGAACCGTGCGCGAGGCGCGTGGATTCACCTCGATGACGAAGACCTTGCCGCGCTGGATTGCGAACTGGATGTTCACCAATCCGATTACGTTCAGTGCCATGGCCAGCTTCCGCGTGTGCTCGCGAATGGTGCGCAGAACCTCGTCGCTCAGGTCCACCGCCGGCAGCACGCACGATGAGTCGCCGGAGTGGATGCCGGCCTCCTCGATGTGCTGCATGATCCCGGCGATCACCACGTCCGTGCCGTCGCAGAGCGCGTCCACGTCGCACTCGATGGCGTCTTCCAGGAAGTGGTCGATCAGCACCGGCCGCTCGTGCGAATATTCAATCGCCGTGCTCATGTATCGCAGCACCGCCTCATCGTCGTAAGCAATCACCATAGCGCGCCCGCCCAGCACATAGCTTGGTCGAAGCAACACGGGATAGCCCACGCGGTTCGCTCCCGCCAGCGCCTCGTCGACCGAGGTCACCATGGCGCCTTCGGGCTGCGGAATTCCCAGCTCGGTAATCAGTTTGCCGAATCGCTTGCGGTCCTCGGCCAGGTCGATCGACTCCGGCGATGTGCCGATGATGGGCACGCCAGCGCGCTTGAGCGGCAGGCTGAGGTTCAGCGGAGTCTGCCCGCCGAACTGCACAATCATGCCGATCTCCGCGCCGCTCGAGGCCTCGTGCTCATACACCGCCAGCACGTCCTCCAGCGTCAGCGGCTCGAAGTACAGACGGTCGCTGGTGTCGTAGTCGGTGGAGACGGTCTCGGGATTGCAGTTGACCATGATGGTCTCGTAGCCGTCTTCTCTGAGGGCAAACGCCGCGTGGCAGCAGCAGTAGTCGAACTCGATTCCCTGGCCGATGCGGTTTGGCCCGCTGCCCAGAATGATGATCTTCCGGCGTGCGGTCGGCGCGGCCTCGTCTTCCTCGTCGTAGCAGCTATAGAGGTACGGCGTGTAGCTCTCGAACTCCGCCGCGCATGTGTCCACCAGCTTGAAGACCGGCTTGACGCCGAGTTTCGCTCGCATCCCGCGCACCTGGTCCGCGCCGTCCAGCTTCCACTCCGATGCGAGCCGCTCGTCCGAGACGCCCATCCGCTTGGCCGCGCGCAGATCGTCCGCGGTTGTCGCATCGGAGCCGACCGCCGCAACCGCCTTGACCTCGTCGGTGATCTGCTTGATCTGGTTCAGGAACCACGGGTCCATCGAGGTGAAGCGCGCCACCTCGCGGACACTCATTCCCTTCTCGAAGGCGTAGCGCACATAGGCCAGCCGCTCCGGATGCGGCGTCACCAACCGCTGCGTCAGGCGCCGCGGTTCAATATCCTCGGCCCTGGCCTTCTTGCCCGTCTCCAGCGAGCGCACGGCCTTCATCAGCGCTTCCTTGAAGGTCCGCCCGATGGCCATCACCTCGCCCACAGACTTCATCTGCGGCCCCAACCCCTCATCCGCGCCGGGAAACTTCTCGAACTGCCACTTGGGAATCTTCACCACCACGTAGTCGATGGTTGGCTCGAAGCAGGCAGGCGTGGCCTTTGTAATGTCGTTCTGTATCTCGTCCAGCGTATAGCCGACGGCCAGCCGCGCCGCGATCTTGGCGATAGGGAAGCCGGTGGCTTTACTGGCAAGCGCGGACGAGCGCGAGACGCGCGGGTTCATCTCGATGATGATCATGCGTCCGTCGTGCGGGTTTACCGCGAACTGCACGTTGCTGCCGCCGGTCTCCACGCCGATCTCTCGGATGCAGGCAATAGCCGCATCGCGCATCCTTTGATACTCGCGGTCGGTCAGCGTCTGCGCCGGTGCCACCGTGATCGAGTCGCCGGTATGCACGCCCATGGGGTCGAAGTTCTCGATCGAGCAGATGATGATGACGTTGTCCTTGAGGTCGCGGATCACCTCCAGCTCGTACTCCTTCCAGCCCAGCACACTCTCCTCGATCAGGCACTCGTGCACCGGCGAGAGGTCGATCCCGTGCGCCAGAATGCTCGTCATCTCCTCGCGGTTGTATGCGATTCCGCCGCCCGATCCGCCCAACGTAAAGCTGGGACGAATAACCACCGGGAATCCGATCTTCGCGGCAAACGTCAGCCCGTCGCTCACGGTGCCCACAAGCTGCGACTTCGGCAGATCGAGGCCGATCCGTTTCATCGCATCCTTGAAGAGCAGCCGGTCCTCGGCCTTCTTGATGGCCTCCAGCTTGGCCCCGATCAACTCCACGCCATATCGCTCCAGCACGCCGGAGTCGGCCAGCTCCACGGCAAGATTCAGCGCTGTCTGCCCGCCCACGGTCGGCAGTAACGCGAAAATTCCCGCGACGCTGGGTTTACTGGAGCCAGCCATCCTCTCCGTTTCGACGCGAATGATCTCTTCGAGGTATGTCGCCGTCAGTGGCTCGATGTAGGTTCGGTCGGCGACCTCGGGGTCGGTCATAATCGACGCCGGGTTGGAGTTCACCAGCACGACCTCGTAGCCCTCGGCCTTCAGCGCCTTGCAGGCCTGCGTACCGGAGTAGTCGAACTCCGCCGACTGCCCAATCACAATCGGCCCCGAGCCGATCACCAGAATCTTCGCTATGTCATTCCTACGCGGCATTCATTACTCTTTTCTTTCATCTGCCATTGTTTTGAAAGGGCACTGCATGCGCCCCACGTATCTCGGCATCGTTCTTGCTTTGAAAGGGCGGGGCTTCAGCCCCGCCGCTCGCGGCACCCACGGAACCGGGCTTTAGCCCCCGAAGGAATGCGTCCAACTCGAAACGTCCATTGGCCGAGCAATACGCATACTCTTCTCCCCGTTCGGCCAACCCTGCTTCAACCGGGTTCTTTGTTATGTATTGCCGATGCACTTCATAATCCTCGTCGTCCCGAATGCGATGGTCGGAGAATCCTGCAATCCAAATCTCTCCAATCCAACTCAACTCTTTCTTCGCTCGAAAAGAAAATCCACCTTTGATACACTGCACCGCTTTCTCAAGACTCTCCTGAGGCGTCATCAATACATGAAAATGATCCGGCATCACAACAAATCCATGTAGCAAGAACCGCTCCGGTCTATATCCGAGGAGCACCTGGATGAAGAGCTGCGCCCATCGTTCATGTCTGAAGAAAGGTTTTCGTCCAGCAGTATTGGAGGTTACGAAGTAGGTCTGTCCGTTCGTCGTCGAAACCTCGCGATTTGGCCTCACAACATTCCCTCGGGGGCTAAAGCCCAATCTGTTCTATTCCGCTACGGCGCGGCTAAAGCCGCGCCCTTTCAGACCGACGTCATTTCTTCCAGTCCTCCATCATCTTGCGGAAGTCGCGGAACAGGTAGTGCGAGTCATGCGGGCCGGGGCTTGCTTCCGGGTGGTACTGCACGCTGAACATCGTGTCGCTCTTGTGGCGCAGGCCAGCCAGAGTTTGGTCGTTGAGATTCGTGTGCGTCCGTTCGACATCCGCAGGCAGACTCTCGGGATCGACGTTGAAGTTGTGGTTCTGCGCGGTGATCTCCACCTTGCCGGTTGCGTGGTTCAGGATGGGGTGGTTGCCGCCGTGGTGGCCGAACTTCAGCTTGTAGGTCTTGCCGCCCAGCGCCAGGCCGAAGATCTGGTGGCCGAGGCAGATGCCGAAGATCGGCTTCTTGCCCTTCAGCTTGCGCACCGTCTCGATGGCGTAGTCCAGCGGCTCGGGGTCGCCGGGGCCGTTGGAGAAGAAGACGCCATCGGGGTTGAGCGCGAGCGTCTCTTCGGCAGTCGTGGTGGCTGGGACCACGGTGACGCGGCATCCCTCGCGGGTCAACATGCGCAGGATGTTCTGCTTGATTCCGAAGTCGTATGCCACCACATGCAGCAGGTCGCCATCGGTTGCGCCGTCGGCCACCGGTAAATACACATCGCCGGTTTGATTCTTCGGTTCCTTTGCGTCCCACTGATAGATGGTCTTGGTGGTGACCACGCTGGCAAGGTCGGTGCCTTCCATCTTGCGGATTGCCCGTGCCTTCGCCACCAGAGCGTCTGCGTCCAGCGCCGCACCGGATGCGATGACGCCGCGCATCACGCCATGCGTGCGCAGATGCCGCACCACGGCGCGTGTGTCTACCTCGGCCAGCACGGGAACGCCGCTGCGCTCAAGATAGTCGTCGGCGACCTCGGTGGCCCTCCAGTTGGAACTCATCTCGGAGAACTCGCGCGTTACCAGGGCCTCGATATAAGGCCGCGCGGACTCGGCATCGCTGGGCGTCGTCCCATAGTTCCCGATGTGCGGATTGGTCAGCACCACGATCTGGCCCGCGTACGAGGGATCGGTGAAGATCTCCTGGTAGCCGGTGAGCGATGTATTGAAGACGACCTCGCCCGATGCCTCAACCGGCGCACCGAAGCCTTTGCCGCGAAAGATGCGCCCGTCTTCAAGCGCCAGAATTGCCTGCATTGCCTACTCCTGCGGAATCCCATTAGGAGTGGATTCAATCGATTCTATCAGCATCCGCAGAGGTTGCTCGCATCGAGCGGCCAGTTTTCCACGCATTTCCACGCGCAGACGCAAAATGACCCGGCACGCGACCCGGCCTTCTTGCAAACCAGCGAGAGAAGCAGCCTCCGCTTGACTGCCTGGACGCGGGTTCTTCGCAACAGATGCGACACGGCAATATGCGTCTGAGCCTGACCGCATTGCGCCAGGAACCCGTCCCCTTAAGGAGTGAAGACCCCCGGTGCTCTGGGGGCCTTACTAAAAGGTAGGAGTGGTCTTGCGGATAGGGGAAGCCGGAACCGTGGGAACTGCTGGCCCGACAAGTTGCTTGCTACACTCCATGAGACGCGAGCCCTGAGAAAAAGTTGCCAAATATTCTGCAAAATGTATTTAAAAAATTATGTATCTTCCAAAAACTGAATCATCCCAGAATGAGTCTTGCAGCCATAGTTGAACTATCTATTGATTTTATTGATGTTAGTAGAATTAATCCAAATTACTCCCGGCCCCGGTTAGATTCCGAAACGGTACAAATCTCCATTGCGATTTCGGACTAACCGAGTCTGGTATCACATTACGGGGTGAGCGAATCCGGCGCGGCGCGGCTCAAAAGGATGCGCACGTCGCTGGAGCGATTGATGGAGAAGGCGGTCGGCGTGCTGGGCGCGGTGATGGCGATAAAGTCGGCTCGGTGCACATCGTCCAGGTAGATGGACGGGCGCGGGTCGGGCGCAGCGGTCTTCACCTCGACGTGGCTCATCTCAATGTTTTTGATGTGGCGAAGGTAAAAGCCATGGCTGGGGGTTGCGCCAAACATACCCGGCTCGGGGTACTTGTTCTCGTCCTCGGGCGGATGGATGTCAACCATATTTGCCGCGCCGCCGCCTGCATTCTGCACGAAAAAGTCTGAGATTTTGACGTCTTCAATGAAATAGGCGGGGATGCCGCTGAGGATGGAGCCGAAGCGCGAGCCGGAGTTGTAGCAGTTGAGGTTTGTGACGAGGACGCGGCGCAGCGTGCCTACCTTGGTGGACTCGGCCGGCCCGCGCAACCGCGCGCCGAGCCGCAGGAAGATGGGACAACTGGTGATGTCGCGCATGGTGATGTTGCTGATGGCAATGTCTTCCAGCAGTGCGCCGTCGACCGTCTCCAGCGCAATGCCCTGCGTGCCCTCGAAGACGCAGTTGGAGATGGCAATGTTGATGAACCCGCCGTTCGACTCGGTGCCGCACTTGATGCGCCCGCCTCCGCCGTTCGACCTCCGCTTGTAGCTGCCGTCGAGCAGGCTGCCCAGCTCCCAGCATCCGCTCACATAGCAGTTGGCAATGGTGACGTTCTGCGTGGGCCGCGCGTAGCCCAGCGCAAAGCTGGACTTGGGGCAGATCCCGTCGTCCCACGGCGCGTTGATATAGCAGTTGGTGACGCGGACGTTGCGGCAGCAATCGATGTCCATACCGTCGCGGTCGGTGTCGATCTTCAGGTTGTCGATGGTGAGGTTATCGACGCCGGTGAACAGTATCCCAAAGTGACCGCCCTTCAAGATGGAGAAGTCCCGCAGTACTACGTTGTGGCAGTTCTTGAGGCCGATGGCCTTGTTGCCCACGCCCGCCTGCTCGGCTGTGTATTTGGGATAGTCTCCGCGGACGGCGCGGTCTGCCCCGAAGCTCAGCCCCTTGCCCCACAGCAGGCCCGGCCCGGTGATGGAGAAGTCGCTGATGCCGTCGCCCCAGAGCAGCGAGTTGTGCCAATGGTTGTGGCCCCAGTCCTGGTACTTCTCCCATGCAGAATCGGGCTCGGCTGCGTCGTAGACTCCGCCCATATAGCCGGTGGTCTGCCCCGGCAGCGGCGACTCGGCGGCAATGATGGCGCAGCCCTGCGAGAGGTACAGATCGACGTGGCTCTTCAGGCGAATCGAGAAGCTGACGTAGTTCCCCGCAGGGAAAAAGACCGTGCCTCCGCCAACGGCTGCGGCGGCTTCGATGGCTTTGTTGATGGCGGGCGAATCGACGGTCTTGCCGTCGCCCGTTGCGCCGAAGGTACGCACGTCGAAGAGCATCGGTGCCAGCGACGGTGCGGCTGGTTTTTTGGACGCGGCAAACGCGGGAATGGCGGAGACGGTTGAGGCGGCAAGACCCATGCTGCTGAGTCTCAGAAGATCGCGGCGGGCGGAGTCGAAGGTTCGCATAGTGCCAGCCATGCTAGCAGAGCCGGAGTAAGGCTTGGAACTCAATGGCCTGCACTGCCAGGGCAATCGCATGAAGTTACCCCCCTCCCCCTGAATGGCGTAAAGTATTCAAAACGTGTTGATTAAGCACGCGATAAGCGCGTGAGACGTAGTTAAGGCGAAGAAGACAGTTGTAAGTTGTAAGTGGAATGCAGAAACCGCGGTGGTTTTGTTTGCTTCGGTCATGCGGGTTCTCCCTTTATGTGCAAATTATTTTAAAAAAGTCTCAAAGCATTTAAAAAAAGTATTAAGTCTGGACTTGGTCTGGACTTGTTATGGAACAGGTCTGGACTCAGTCTGGACTTGGTGGCGACGGTTTAGAGCCATGGGTCAGTGGTAAGGGATCAGATAAATACGAAGGCCCGGTGGGCTCGGTTGCTCCGGTTATGTCGTGCCTCCTCGGTGTTACATGGGGGGCACCCCCCCCTAAATGTCCTATGATATTCAATCCATGCAGGTTAGATCTGGACTCGATCTGGATCAGGACTGCATGATTATCATTCCAGATGGCTTAGATTTTTTGATCTCTGGAATCAACAACTTGCTGGTTAAATGCGAAGACCCGGCTGGTTGGCCGGGTCTGTTTGATTTTGCTTACTGATTTAATTATATGGGATGGAGGGAAACTAGTATGCCAACTTTTAAAAAGAATTATCTTGTTTGTTTGGTGTTGGTTAGGTGGATTTTGGAGGGTCGAGGGTCTTGACAAGCGGATTTACGGGGGTTTTCGAGGGTGCGACGGCGATTTTTCCGGTTCGAGCTATGGGCTATGAGGATGGAGCGGTCGGCAAGAGCAAGGGCGGGGATTTTGCCTGCGCTGCGCAGAATTGCATCAAGGCGGCAGGGAATTGCGAGAATAGAATGTTGGAGGTGAGACCAGCGTGACCACGACGGCGGTTGAGGCAGCCAGCAGGAGCAATGCGGCACCGGGCAGGGGCGATCGCCGGTTGCTGCTGTTTGTGCTGCTCAACATCCTGGCGGCGAACGCCGGGTTCAAGCTGATCGCGCACTTCGTTTTTCATACCGGTGTGGACGAGATGCGCGTACGCTATGGGGATTTCTTCCACTTCCACCAGTTCACCGACTCGTGGACGCCGATGCTTGGCTCGGTGAACTCATTCATGGCGCATCCCGGCGTGGCAATCTATCAGGCGAAGCTCTACGACACGCTGATCTATCCGTTGACCTCGGTGCTGCCGCTGTTGTGGATGAAACAGGCGGGGATGAGCGACACGTCCGTGTTGCGCGCGTTGATGATTGCGTCGTGGATAGCAGTGGTCGCGGTGTTGGCGTTGCAGGTGCTGATCGCGGCGAAGATTTCAGGGCAGTCCGCTCCTCAATGCGGCACGCTGAGCTGGCGGGCCGCGCTGGCGACCTTCTTCGCGGCGTTCTTCTTCATGCCCATCACGCTGGCCTTCTCGCTGGGCCAGGCGCAGATATTTCTTGACCTCTTCTTCACCCTGATGGTTCTCTTCTGGATTGAGCGCAGGGAGCGGTCCTCGGGCGTGATGATGGCCCTGCTGGCGATGGTGAAGCCGCAGTTTGGCCTGCTGCTGCTGTGGGCGGCGCTGCGGCGGCGGTGGAACGCTCTGGCCTCCGCAGCGGTGACGCTGGCCGTGGGAGGCTCGGTCTCACTGGCGGTCTTCGGCGTGCGCAACAACCTGGACTACCTGGGCGTGCTGGCCGGCCTGAGCCGCAAGGCTCAGTCGCACTACGCCAACCAGTCGATCTTCGGCCTGCTGAACCGCGCCATCTTCAACGGCGAAAATCTGCCCTATCACCCGTACGTCTATCCGCCGTTCGTTCCCTGGATCTACGCCGTAACGCTGGCCACGACCGCCGTTCTTGTGCTTCTTGTACTCGGCTATCGCTGGCGCGAGCGGGCCGGCGGAATGGCGGACCTGGCGGCCATTGGAGTGGTCTCGGTGATTGCGACGCCTATGGCGTGGGAGCACCACTACGGCGTGATGCTGCCCATCTTTGTATGGCTGTGGTTCGCGGTCTATCGCCGGGGAGTGGGTAGCGTGTGGGCTCTGGCGCTGGCCTGGGTGCTGATCGCGGACTTCCTCTCGCCGCTCAACTTTCTGGCGGCGATTCCGGTGGCGAATGTACTGCAAAGCTATATGTATTTTGGCGCACTGCTGCTGCTGGGGTTGCTGCTAAAGTCGCGCACGGTTTCAACGCACTAAGTCGCTCTCTCCGCTTCGTTGTGCGGCTGAACGGCGCACAACACGCTGCACGGGAGCGGGGATGTCTGCGCTAGGACGGCTCCTCGGGCGTCTGCTCGACGGCAGGCGCCGCTGCGGCGGGCGGTTCCTCAGGCACCGGCTCGACGGCAGGCGGCGCAGCGACCGGTGACACAGCGGCAGCAGGCGCTGCTGGCGGCCCTTCGTTGATGCGCACAACATGGTCTGCCTGCGGGCCTTTACTGCCCTCGATGATGTCGAACTCGACCTCATCGCCTTCCTTCAGGCTCTTGTAGCCGTCGCTCTGGATGGAGCTGTAGTGGACGAAGACATCAGCTCCGCCTTCGCGCCCCAGAAAGCCGAAGCCCTTCGCGTTGTTGAACCACTTCACCGTACCCTTATATTGTGCCAATTTGTCACTCCTTGCTTTGGCCTTAGTGGATTAGCTGACCGACTGGTTGGCTGGCTGGGTTGCCGGACCCCTACAGTTCGACGCAGAATGCGGGCAGTATGGTTATCCACTTTCGTTTCTGCACAACATGCAATGAAATACAGTACCAAACTTCTGTCGCCGAGCGAAGCAGTTCAGGATAAAAAAGTTCAGAATGGAGTGAGTCTGTACCTCCTATCTGGGCTACCAGTCCTGGGCTGCCGGCCCGTTGCTTGACAGTCTATATTGAATCAGACGTTCCATTGGCGCTTGAAGACTCGAACAATCGACAGGGCTGCCGCGCGGCTGTTGATAATCCCGATCCCGGAGAGGGGGGCGCAGCCGTCCTCCAACCACAGGAAACAGCCGAAGGGCGATTTTCTGAGCGGCTGCATGTATCCTGCTTGAGACTCAAATAAACGAATGAAACGAATTCTCACCGCAGCATTTCTGATCCTCGTCGTCGTCCTGCTCATCTTCCGTGGTCAGCCGTGGATGCTGACGCTGGTCTCCGCCCTCATTGCCGAACTGGCCGCCTACGAGTACCTGCGGCTGGCCAACACCAGCGGCGCGCGCATCCCAGTCTGGTGGATGCTCTTCGGCACCGCCGTGGTCTTCCTCTTCACCCTGCCCAACTTCCACAACGAGGCGGAGCTTCCTGCGTTGAGCGCGCTTGCGCTGTTTCTGCTGGCCTGGACGGGCTTCCGCGAGCCGCTCGACCGCGTGCTGCCGGACGCTGCGCGAGGCCTCTTCGGACTGGTCTATGTGGCCTATCCGCTCACTCTGGTCCCCTTGATATGGAACCGGCCGGAAGGGGACGGCAAGCCGCTGCTCCTCTTCCTGATGGTCTGCGTCTGGTCGGGAGACATTGCCGCGTTGTATGTAGGCCGCCGCTGGGGCCGCAACAAGCTCACCCGTCTCAGCCCCAACAAGACCTGGGAGGGGGCCTTCGCCTCGGTTGGCGGAAGCCTTCTGGCTGGTCTCGCCGTCGTCCTGGCGGGCAATCTGCTCTCCACCTACGAGAGCAACACGATTCTGCACATCGTCGAACCGGTCTGGCAGTCTGCTGTGCTGGCGGTGATCATCAACGTGGCGGCGCAACTGGGCGATCTGCTGGAGTCGGCCATCAAGCGCGGCGCGGGCGTCAAGGATTCCGGAACCATCCTTCCCGGCCACGGCGGCGTCCTCGACCGCATCGACGCGCTGCTGGTCGCCGCGCCTGTCCTATGGTGCGTCCTGCTGCTGAAAGACGCCTTCAGCCTGGGCCGCTTCTGACGAAGCGTTGCCCGTTATTTGTTCTCTCCGCTGCAACCAGCTCTCAATCTGCGAAAATAGAACTGTGAAGAAGATTGCCATCCTCGGCTCGACCGGCTCCATCGGCCAGAGCACCCTTTCCATCTGCGAATCCTTCCCCGAGCGCTACGATGTGGTCTCGCTGGCCGCCGGCCGCAACATCGACGTGGCCTTCGCCCAGTGCCTGCGCTGGCGTCCGCGCATCGTCTCGCTGGCCACCGAAGAACTGGCCGCCGAGCTTGCCAAGCGCCTTCACGAAGCCGGCCTCACTGACACCGAAGTCCTCCACGGCACCAAGGGAACGGTCCGCGTTGCGACGCTGCACGAGGTGGACTTCGTCGTCTCGGCCATCGTCGGCGTCTCTGGGCTCGAGGCAACCTACGCGGCTGTTTGCGCTGGCAAGACCATCGGTCTGGCGAATAAGGAGTGCCTCGTCGCCGCGGGCGAACTGGTTCTAGCTGCCGCGCGCAAGCACAACGTCGCGCTGCTTCCCATCGACTCCGAGCACAACGCCATCCACCAGTGTCTGCGCGGCGGCCAGCCCGCCGAGGTCCGTCAGATCTGGCTCACCGCATCCGGTGGCCCGTTCCGCAACACGCCCGCCGCCGACTTCGACCACATCACTCCCGCGCAGGCGCTCAAGCATCCGACCTGGGTGATGGGCCGGCGCATCACCATCGACTCGGCCACCATGATGAACAAGGGCTTCGAGATCATCGAGGCCTGCCGCCTCTTCAACCTTCCCCCGGCCAAAGTACGCGTCACCATCCATCCCCAGTCCACCGTTCACTCACTGGTCGAGTTCATCGACGGCTCGATCCTGGCGCAAATCTCCGTCACCGACATGCGTCTCCCCATTCTGTACGCGCTGGCCTACCCGGAGCGCGTGGACGCCCAGCTTGCGGCTCCGGCCCTCACCTTCGATCTGGCCGCGCTCAGCCAGCTCGACTTCGCCCAGCCCGACACGGCCCGCTTCCCGTGCCTGCGCCTGGCCTACGAGGCCGCGGAATCCGGGTCCTCCGCCTGCATCGCGCTCAATGCCGCCGACGAGATCGCCGTGGCCGCGTTCCTCGATGGCGCCATCCCCTTCATGGGCATCCCGCGTACAATCGAGCAGGTGCTGAAGGTAACGCCTGACCACCCTCCCGCGTCTATTAAAGACGTGCTTGCGGCGGACGAGGCAGCCAGGGCCTGCGCGCGCGAGGTCATCGACAAAGCGGCGCGTTAGCGCTGCACACCATCCACGAGGTAAACGCACTTGTCTCTCGCCTTTCTTGCCGCTGCTGTTGAACTGCTCGTAGTCCTCGGACTCATGGTGCTGGTGCATGAGTTCGGCCACTTCGTCGTGGCCAAGGCCTGCGGCGTGAGGGTCGAAACCTTCGCCATTGGCTTTGGCAAGCGCGTGGTCGGCATCCGCCGCGGCGAGACCGACTACCAGATCAACGCGCTGCCGCTGGGCGGATACGTCAAGATGGCAGGCGAGATTCCCGGCGAAGAGGTCACGAACGATCCCGGCGAGCTGAACAACCACCCCCGCTGGCAGCGCATGTTGATCGCCCTCGCCGGCCCCACCGCCAACTTCGTCCTCGCCTTCGTCCTGATGGCCGGCGTCTACATGGTGCATCACGAGGTCGATGAGTACCTCTCCGGCCCAGCTGTCACCGACTATGTCTCGCAGGGTACTCCCGCCGCCAGGACCGGAATGCAGACCGGAGACACGATCGTCCACTTCGACTCGGTCGAGAACCCCACATGGGACGATATCGGCAACCACAGCCTTCTGAACCTCAACCAGACGGTCCCATTCTCGTATATGCACAACGGCTGGCGCTTCAATACCACCTTCTTCGTCGCCTCCAAGTCAACCAGCCCCGACGACTTCTCTCCTGAAACGCTTGGCTTTGTTCCGAAGGAGCAGCCCACGCCGGTGAAGGTCTCGTCGCTGATGCCCGGCAGTCCCGCCGACCGCGCCGGCCTTCAGCCTGGTGACCAGATTGTCAGCATTGACGCGCTGGCGCTGCACTCCGTCTCCACGCTGCTGGCCTACATGCAGGACCAGAAGGGCTCGCCCGCCGTGCTGATGGTGATGCGCAATGGCCAGGCCATTCTGATGAACATCACTCCGCAGCTTACCGACGAGGGCGGCACGAAGGTGTACCTGCTCGGCTTCCACCCCGTCCCTCCGCCGGTCAAGGTGGAGAAGCTCTCCTTCGTTAAGTCCGTCGCGGCCTCGTGGAAGTTCACCAAAGTCAACTCCATGCTGATCAAGGACGTGGTCAAGGGCATGTTCGTCGGCCACGTATCGGTGCGCAGCCTCTCCGGACCCATCGGCATCGGCCAGGTGGTACACGAGGCCGCCGAAGCGCCGGGCTGGACGCCGCTGATCGGCACCATGTCGATGATCTCGATCAACCTGGGCATGGTCAATCTGCTGCCGTTTCCCATCCTCGATGGAGGCATGATCTTCCTTCTGCTGATTGAGGGCATCTTCCGCCGCGACCTTCCCATGCAGATCAAGGAGTACATCTTTCAGGCTGCCTTCGTCTGCATCCTGATGTTCGCGGCGTTCATCATCTGCAACGACATCGTCAAGCTGCATCTGTCCTTCCTCTCCAAACTCAAGCTGTAACTGCCCGGCGACCCAAAGTGGAAACGCCAAACTCGGACCGGCGGGCCATGCACGGTCGATCTTTGAGCAACAAGAAAGAGGACTCCGTGGACTATACATTTCTTGCCAACCTGCAACAGGAGTTCGCGTTGCCTGAAAAAGGCATCCTGAGCCGCGTCCTGCACAAGGACGAGCACGCGAACGTCACCTTGTTCGGTTTCGCGGCGGGCGAAGAGCTCTCCGCGCACTCCGCGCCGACGCCCGCCGTTCTCTACTTTCTCGAGGGCGAGGCCGACGTTCAGTTGGGCAACGACACGGTCCACGCCCAACCAGGCTCCTTCGTCTATATGCCCCCGATGCTGCCGCACGGAATCGCCGCCCGCACCGCGCTGCGCATGTTGCTGGTGCAGATGAAGGATCGGGCGTAGTTGCCATGAATCGCGCACAGAATATGTCTGGTTTTTGCACGGTGATTTGCGGGATGCTGCTTGCTTTGTCGGCGCACGCGCAGAGCTTCGCCCTGCTCTCGCCCGCCGCAGCGCGAAGCCTTCCCTCGCAACTCGACACACAGCGCGCCCGAGCGATGGTCCGCGACGCTGACGCCGCGCTCGCCCTCACTCCGCACCCCCTGGCGCAACTGCACACCGAGGGAACGCTGCCCCATCAGGGTATTCGCGACCAGAGCATCGAGGCCGAGCGCGACTTTCCCATGGCGCAGAGCCTCGCCTTCGCCTATCGCCTGACCGGCGACAAGAAATATCTCGCGCAAGCCACAATTTTTCTCGACGCGTGGGCCGCGACCTACAAGGTCAGCGGCAATCCCATCGACGAGACGCCGTTCGGCCCACTCTTCGTCGCGTTCGACCTCACGCGCGGCGACCTGCCGCCGAAGACAGAGAGCCGTACCGTCGATCTCTTCCGCAAGATGTCCATCACCTATCTCGACTGGCTCGATCAGAACAACCCCAAGGATCCGTCCAACAATTGGAGCAGCCATCGCGTAAAGCTCGCCGTGCTGGGCGCGTATGAATCAGGGGATTCGTCGCTGATCGCCCGCGCCGCCCGCGCCTACACGCGACAGGTCCAACGGAACATCCACCCCGACGGCTCGGTCATGGACTTTACCATGCGCGACGCGCTGCACTACGTCGTCTACGATTTGGAGCCCCTCTCCACTGCTGCGTTGGCCGCCCGCGCCCACGGCCAAGACTGGTTCCACACCGCCGTCACCGGCTCGCCCTCGGTGGAGAGGGCCATCGATTGGCTTGTCCCATACGCCACTGGCGAGAAGACGCATCAGGAGTTCGTCCACTCCACGGTCAAGTTCGACGCCGCGCGCGACCAGGCGGGGGAGGTGGGCTACTCCGGGCAATGGGACCCGAAGACCAGCGTCAATCTGCTCTCTCTAGCCACCGCTCTCGACCCAAAATATGCGCCAACCCTGGACAAAGTTGAAGCAGGCACCGGCTCCAGAACTCCGGCGTGGATCGCGCTGACCATGCAAGTCAAATAAGACAAAGCTCTTCGTGTGCAACGGTGCAATCTCATTTGCAGCGCGGTTCACCTCCTCTCGCAAGCGTGAAAGAATAGAGCCATGAGTTTGTTCAGTTCCGTCTACGCAGAGAGGAATGTCGAGGTTCGCGGCATTCTGGATTCTGTCCGCTGCCCCACGCCGATGCGCGTCGATGAAATACTTGCGCACAGCCAATCCGAACCACCAAGCCTCGCCGAAGTAGCCGAGTTGCTTCAGATCGGCGTCACCGCAGGTGCGGACTCCGACGCACAGTTCGAGATGCTGCGCGCTCACACACGCAAGCACTGGCGCGCGCCCAGCGGAAACCGCGTCCGCTACGTCTCCCCCATCTACGTCTCCAGCTTCTGCGTGGACGCGTGCCCCTACTGCAACTTCTCAGCCCTGCGCAACGAAACAGTGCGCTATCGCCTCTCCCTCTCCGAGCTGGACCGCGAGATTGCATTAGTGCTGGCCCGCGATGCCCGCGTCGTCGAGCTGGTCTACGCCACCGACCCGGAGTACGACACAGACCTGCTCGTCCGCGACGTCTCCCGCACCGTCCGCGCTGTCGAGAACCTCCAGGGCGGGGGTGTCCTGCTCTGCACCGAGTACCTCTCCAGCCAGGCCTACGAGGCGCTGGCCGATGCTGGGCTGCGCGGCATCGTCCAGTGGGACGAGACGCTGGACGAGCGCGCCTACGCCCGCTGGCACTCGGCCAGTCCGCGCAAAGCAAACTTCCACGCCCGCATGGACAACCACGACCGCGCGCTGGCCGCCGGGCTCGACGTTGCCTCCGGCGCGCTCTTCGGCCTGGCCGACTTCCGCTATGACGCGCTGATGCAGGTGGCCCGCGCGCGATACTTCGCCCAAGTCTATGGACGTGGGCCCTTCGTCATGGGCACCGCGCGCCTCAAGCCCATCGGGGGCAGGGAACTGCGACTGGAGACCACCGTCATCGACCGCGCCCACGAGACCGCCCTCATGGTCTACAAGATCGCGCTGCCCCAGACCGGCCGCTGGCTCCAGACCCGCGAGACCTTCGAGATGAACCTGCGCAACCTGCTGGATGGCGACGTATATACCTACTCCTGCGGAGAGGTCCAGCCCGGCGGATACACCCAGATCAACACCACATCAAAGGCGGGCGCGCAGTTCGGCGTCAACGAACTCGAGCGCGACTACGTCGATAACGAGCTGGCCAAGCAAGGCTTCCGCATCGACTACGGCTGGATGTCTCCCACCAAAACCCGCGCCCTCACCGCACGCTGAACCGCCTCTACCCCCGCGCCCTCAGCAACGCCGCAATCTCGCCCGCGGCCTTCCTCGCCTCGTCCACCTTCTCCGGCGAGAAGCTGACCGCGCCCACCCTCGCGTGTCCACCGCCGCCGTAGCGTTCGCAGATATCCGCAATGTTCGCCAGCTTCGCGACCGGCAGCCTGGACCACGGATTGGTTCCCACCGAGACCTTGGTGCGGAAGCTCGACAGGCTGAGTCCCACGTTGTAGGTTGCTGCCGGGTGCAGGTAGTACGGGATGAACTTGTTGTAGCCCTCGGTCAGCCGGTCCGTAATGTCGAAGGTGATGACGCCTCGCTCGAGCTTTGTCCGCTCCCTCAGCAGCTCGATTCCAGCGCGGTGCCGCTCCATCAGCGGCCCAAGCTCGGCCTGGATGAAGGGCTGGTCGAGCACCTCCTGCAGGCTCATCTGGGTCAGCAGGGGAATCACGCGTTGCACAAAGCCCTCGCCCGAGCTCTCGATCACCATCGTCAGCTTCATCGCCGGCGCGTCCATCTCCACCGCCGATTCTGCGCTTTCGTACTTCGCCCCGTCGATGATGTTCGCCCAATGGATCAGCTCTGCCAGCGGCTTGGTGTCGAAGCCGAACTTGTCGCGCGCCACGTCGGCGATCAGGCTGGTGCAGGAGATATAGCCTGGATCGTAAAACTTCCCGCCATCGGCAGGCTTGCGCACCGCCATCACTTTGGCCGAGTTGGCCTGCGCCTGCCACGCCAGAAAATCGTGCCGGTCTTCCGCCGTCAGAAACGCGCTCTGGTGATGGTCGAACCACCACGTCACTTTGGGCGATGCGGAGTACTTGAAGTCCACAATCGCATTCTCGCCCGCGACGAACGCCGACTCGTCAAACAGCGACCCCGCCGCGCTGTGCATCAGCCCGTGGTAGCTGAACTCCGCCTCCCCGATGCACTCGCGGTGAAAGCGCGTAAACAGCGACGCCGAGCATGCGCCATCGAAGCAGTGATCGTGATAAAAAACGCGGCAGTTCAAGTGAAATCCCTCCGTGCCAAACTCCATCTTCGCAGCCACGCAGATTGTTCAGCGCGACAATAAGCCATTGCGATGTGAAGCTCTAGGATTGTCGCCTCGCGTCCCTGTGTCAAGCCTCTGTTACAACGCATGTGGAACCAGCTTTCTGTTTTTACCGTATAGACTTTCATTCAACCGAGGATCTTCATTTGCCTGACCGAGACCAGCCAGAAGCCCGCCAGCCGCAACCTGCCGAGTCCGCCGCGATCGTCGATCGGATTGCCGCGCCGGTTCTGCCGTCTGCGCCGAGTTTTACCCTGCGCGCTATATTCCTTGGCTCCGACGGACTGCGCGCCGGATGGAGCCTGCTGCTCTACATCGTCCTGCTTGGCGCGCTGATCGCTGGCTGCCGATTCCTCGTGAGTCCGCAGCGCCTCCAACCCGCTGTTACTCAGCCGAACTCAGCCGCGCAGCCGAATGCCACCGCGCAACCTAAACCACAGTCATCCAGAGCCTCCGCCCCCGCTCCTCCCGTGCTCCTATCGCCCAAGGCTGTCCTGCTGGGCGAGGGGACAGCGTTGCTCTCGGTTCTCATCGCCACTTGGCTGATGGGCAAGATCGAGCGCCGCCCAAACTCCGCCTACGGACTGGGCGGCAAGCGCCGTCTGCCGAACTTCCTCAGCGGCCTCGCCTGGGGAGTCGCGCTGCTCTCGCTTCTCGTCTTCACCCTGCGCGCCAGCGGCCTGCTGGTCTTCGATGCGCGCCTGCTCTTCGGCGCAAGCGCACTGCGTTTCGGCGCTGTCTGGCTCGCCGGGTTCCTGCTGGTCGGTCTGTTTGAGGAGACCTTCTTCCGTGGCTACCTCCAGTTCACCCTCGCGCGCGGCATCAACGGCATATTCGACTGGCTCAGCTCCTTCGCAGCGCACGCGACAGATTGCAGTGCATCATGCTGCAACCAGACATGCCCGCGCGCAACAACACAAAACGCGCCCGGCTTCTGGACCGCGGCCCTGCTGCTCTCCTTCGGCTTCGGCTTCAGCCATCGAACCAACCCGGGCGAGTCGCCCATCGGCCTCGTCGCCGCCGCGCTCATCGCCGTCGTCTTCTGCCTCAGCCTGTGGCGCACGGGATCGCTCTGGTGGGCCATCGGCTTCCACGCGGCGTGGGACTGGGCGCAGTCCTTCCTCTACGGCGTCGCAGACAGCGGCATGATGGTTCAGGGCCATCTCTTCGCGACGCGCCCGGCGGGCCGCGTTCTCCTCTCCGGAGGCCTCACCGGGCCGGAGGGAAGTCTCTTTATCCTGCCCATCGTCGCCGCGACCGCCGCTGTCATCGTGCTCACTCTGCCCAGGTCCATTCCGGCGACCCAATCTCGACCACGCACACGCGATCCACTGCTGGATTAGACTTGTCATAAGCCATGAGCAGCGACGACCCGAACTCCACTCAGTCCAGCACATCCGCTCATCCCAGCAAGATGGAGCTGCGCTACCGGGGATTCTTGCGCCGCGAGGAAGGCAACAGCGGAGAAGACGCCGCGCCCGATGGTCCGCCCACACCAGACGCCGAGCCGGAAGCCCCGCCCACAGCAGACGTCGCACTCAAAGCCGCTCTCGTAGCCGACCTCGATGGGCCCACTCGCCCCGCCGCGGGCCACAGGCTGCTCGTCTTCTGTCTGCTCTTCGCGCTTGTCGCCGCACTCGCCGCGTCCGCAGTCCTCGCCGGGCGTCACTTTATCCGCAATGCGATGCGCCAGAACCTTCCGCAACTTGATGGCCCGCTCGCCGTCCATGGCCTCGCCGCGCCGGTAACGGTGGCCCGCGACGCTCGCGGCGTGCCTCACATCCACGCCAACTCGATGGACGACCTGATCTTCGCGCAGGGCTACGTCACCGCCCAGGACCGCCTTTGGCAGATGGATCTGCTGCGCCGCCACGCATCTGGCCAGCTCGCCGCCATCCTTGGCCGCTCCATGCTGGAGCACGACCGCCTGCAGCGCATCCTCCAACTGCGCGCCGCCGCCGACCGCGCCATCGCCGTCCTGCCCGCCGATCAGCGCCACTGGCTGGAGGTCTACGCGCGCGGCGTGAACGCCTCCATCGCCGCCCAGCGCGCCCACCTGCCGGTCGAGTTCCGGCTGCTCGCCTACCAGCCCGCCCCGTGGACCCCGCGCGACTCCATCCTGGTCGAGCTCGCCCTCTTTCAGGACCTCACCACCGGCTTCCCAGCGAAGCTCGGCCGCGAGGCTCTCGCCGCGCATCTCTCGCCCGACCTCATCGCCGATCTTTACCCGGTAGGCTCCTGGCGCGACCACTACCCCGGCCAGCCCATTCCCGACGTCTCCGCGCCCCAGCCTGAGTACAACGACATGCCGCTTGACGAGTCGCAATCGCACCTCCACATACCCACACCCGCCACCACCTCCCCGTCCGACCTTCTCGCCCTCAATCAGACCCTTGCCCTCTTCCACGCGCCCTGCAGCACCTGTGTCGCCGGATCGAACGCCTGGGCTGTCTCCGGCTCGCGCACTGCATCGGGTAAACCGCTGCTCTCAAACGACATGCATCTCTCGCTCAGCGTGCCAGAGCTGTGGTACGAGGCCGACCTGCAAGCCGCGAACCCCGCTCCGCTGGCCGACTTCCACGCCGCCGGAGTTACCCTGCCCGGCACGCCCTTCGTCATCAGCGGCCACAACGACCACGTCGCCTGGGGATTCACCAACCTCGGCGCGGACGTACAGGACCTCTACATCGAGCACACCCGCGGCACCGCCTCCGGCGCAGAGTTTCAGCTTCCCAATGGCACCTGGAGCGCCGTCCGCTACCAGACCGAGGTCATTCAGGTCCGCGGCAGTACAGACGTCATCCTGGACGTCCCCCTCACCCGTCACGGCGACACAGACATCCCCATCGTCTCCAGTCTTTTCCCCACCGAACGCCGCAGCATCAGCCTGCGCTGGACCATCTACGACCCCGCCAACCTCACTACGCCCTTCTTCGCCGTCGACTCGGCCACCGACTGGACCTCTATGCTCGCCGCCTTCGCCGCCTGGGGAGGCCCCGCGCAGAACCTCATCTACGCCGACGATCAGGGGCACATCGCATATCACGCCCTGGGCCGCATTCCCATTCGCGGAGACATCGAGAATCCCGGCCCGCTCTCGCCCGTCCCCACCGACGCCACCGCGCCGGACGAGCCCTCGCATGAGTGGGCAGGCTATATCCCCTTCGACCAGCTTCCCCAAGCCTTCGATCCCGCCGACGGCGTCCTCGCCACGGCCAACGCTCGCGTCACGCCCGACGGCTACCGCTATCCCATCACCCTCGACTGGATGGCGCCCTACCGCACCGAGCGAATCTACCGCGTGCTCGAAGCCAGCCCTATGGAATTGGAAGCGACCGACGCCAATGAACCCGGCAATGTATCTGCGCCCGTTCCTGGAGTTGGTACAGGCAAGACGCTTGCCCCCAGCCACCCGCTCACCGCGCAAGACATGCTCACCCTGCAGAACGATGTCTATTCCAACCTGGACCACATCATCGCCCAGCGGCTCGCCTACTCCATCGACCACGCCACCGGCCCGCTAAAGAACGATTCGACGCTGCATCAGGCCGCCGACCTGCTGCGCGACTGGAACGGCAACGTCGATGCCAACTCCAGTGCGCCTGCCATCGTCAACGCCGCCCGCGTCGCCTTCTGGCCCATGCTGCTCATTCCAAAGCTCGCTCCAGAGGCTGCCGCGCCGCTTGCGCAAGGCGCGGACCTCTCCAGGGTAAAAAACCTGCGCAACGACGCCGCCCGAGTCGCCAACCTCTGGCAGATCTATACCTGGGGCGAGCGCTCCAGCGTTGAGGAGCAGCTCATCTCCCACGCTCCCGCCCGCTGGCTCCCCACCGGCTTTGCCACATGGGACGACTTCCTCGCCGCCGTCGTCCAGCGCGGCCTTCGCGTGGCCCATGCTCCGCGCGACCTCAGAGGCTGGCAGCAGGGAAGCGCCTTCCCGCTCCAGATCGACCACCCCATCTTCTCCCGCGTAACCCTGCTCGCCCGCCTCCTGCTCGGCGTACCCACCGGGACCGGCCCGCAGCCGCAGAGCGGCGACCTCACCACCGTCAAGCAGGTCGGCCACGCCTTCGGCCCCTCCGAGCGCTTTACCGCCGACCTCAGTGACCCCGACCGAACCACCCTCAACCTGGTACTCGGCCAGTCCGGCAACCCCGCCAGCCCCTGGTACATGGACCAACTCCAATCCTGGCTGCGCGGCACAACCTACCCGCTCCCCTTCACACCAGCCGCCACCCAGCCCACCATCACCCACACTCTCATCCTCACCCCGCGTTGACCCCGCCATCTCCGGCCCTCGCCACCAGCTCCGCAAATCTCCCCATCTCCGCCGAATAGCCCAGCAACTCGCCCGCGTCCATGTCGAAGTACCATCCATGCAGCATCAGCGTTCCCGCGGCCACGCGTTCCTTAATCCACGGAAACGACCGCAGGTTCTCCAGCGAGAGCGTAATTGCCTCCTGCTCGCAGGCCTTCCGCTGCACCGCGCGGCTCTCGCCCGCCATCTCCCGCAGCACGCGCTCCCGCGCCGCCCGCGCAATGCTCACCCACGCGCCGATAAACTCGAACCTGCCGCCCGGCTCTCCCTCGCCGTCCATTAGCGCTCCAATCCCGCCGCAGCCGGAGTGCCCCAGAACGATGATCCGCTCCACGTTCAACTCCTTCACCGCGAACTCGATGTCGGCGCGTATGCCGGGCAGCTCCGCACTGTCGCTGTACGGAGGCACCAGATTCGCCACATTCCGCACCACGAAGATCTCCCCCGGTCCCGCGCCCAGCAGCATCCCCGGATCGGCCCGCGAGTCGCAGCACGAGATCACCAGCGCCCGCGGGCTCTGCCCCTGCCGCAGCCGCTCAAAGACGCTCTCGCCGCCGCCGAAGTACCGCTCCTGAAACCGCTCGAATCCCGCCAGAAATGCCGCAATATCCGCCAAATCCACCCCTCCGCAACGCATCAAAACACCGTCTCCCAATAGCATCGCACGAATCGCCCCCACCCCACCATGCGTCGTCATTCTGGCGAGCCCATACGAGACGTCATTCTGGCGCAAGCATTTCGCCGAGGAGATGCGCTAGGCTAGAGCTATGTTTACGGGACTGGTGGAGACGACGGGCGAGGTGATCGCCTTTACCCCGACGGCGGGCGCATCGCGGCTCACGGTTGCCGCGCCGGGGATCGCCGAGCGGCTGCATCTGGGCGACAGCGTCGCCGTCTGCGGGGTATGCCTGACGGCGCTCAGCATCGAGCCGGGCGCATTTCCTCCACGCTTCTCGGCCGACCTTGCCGCGGAGACCATCGCGCGCACCACGCTCTCGCGCCTGGTTCCGGGTTCGCTGGTGAACCTGGAGCTGCCCACCGCGGCCGGATCACCGCTGGGCGGTCATGTGGTGCAGGGCCACGTCGATGGAACAGGCACGCTGATCTCGATTGAGCCGGTCGCGGCGGGAACCCAGCCTGACCTCGTGCAGAGCGGCTGGACTTCAGCTACCGCAATACAGCCAGACGCGTCGCAGGCTGGCGCAGGGCTTACCGACTGGGTGGTTCGCGTGCGCCTGCCGCGGGAGCTGATGCGCTATGTGGTTCTGAAGGGGTCGATCGCCGTGGAGGGCATCAGCCTGACGGTTGCGGGCATCGAGGGCGAAGAGATATGGATCGCCATCCTGCCCCACACCTACTCGGCCACCAACCTGCACACGCTCACGCCGGGGATGGCGGTGAATATCGAGGTGGATGTGATGGCCAAGTACGCGGAGAGTCGCGCGCAGGCCGACGCAACAAAGCGCGAGCTGACGGTGGAGTCTCTATTGGCCAACGGCTTCTGAGCGCGATTCCGCCGCATCCGTTCACGGTACAACTGCGAACGGATGAGGCAAAATACTCATGCGGTGGTGCTGTCCCAGTCGTAGCCCTGTTCTCCGTGCTGCGTTAGATCCAGGCCCTGCTCCTCGTCGTCCTCGCTGACCCGCAGCCCGACAACATGGTCGACGACAAACAGAATCACCAGTGTGCCGACGATGGCGAAGCCCCAGCCGATGGCGGCGGCGGTGAGTTGATGCAGCACCTGCGCAGGGTTGCCGTCCACCCAGCCCGTGGGCCGCGGATGGCCGAGGGCGTCCTTGCCGAAGATGGGGTTGATCGCACTCGATGCGAAGATTCCGGTTAGCAGAGCACCCATCGTTCCGCCTACGCCATGCACGCCGAATGCGTCCAGCGAGTCGTCGTAGCCGAACCATCCCTTCACCTTGACCACCATAAAGAAGCAGACCGCACCGGCGATCAGCCCGATCAGCACCGCCGAGATGGGTTGCACGAAGCCCGCCGCCTGGGTAATGGTTGCCAGCCCCGCCACCGCGCCGGATACGGCGCCTAGCGCGCTTGGCTTGCCGCTGCGGATCCATTCCGCCGCGCCCCAGCTGATTGCGCCCGCAGCCGCCGCGAACTGCGTGTTGACGAAGGCGCTGGTGGCCAGCGGGCCCGCGCCCAGCGCGCTGCCCGCGTTGAAGCCGAACCAGCCCACCCACAGCAGGCCGGCGCCGATAAAGCAGAGAACCATGCTGTGCGGCGAGATGGCCTCCTTGGGGTAGCCAAGCCGCCTGCCCAGATAGAGCGCGGTGACCAGCGCCGAGACGCCCGAGGTGATGTGGACTACAGTGCCGCCGGCGAAGTCCAGACAGGGATGGCTGCCCGCCGCGTTCAGTAGACCGCCGACGCCCCACACCATGTGCGCCACTGGGCTGTAAACCAGCAGCGCCCACAGCACCGAGAAGAGCAGCATGGCGGAGAACTTCATGCGCTCGGCGAAGGCCCCCGCGATCAAGGCCGGCGTGATGATGGCGAACATGAGCTGATAGATCATGAAGCTCTGCTCGGGAATGGTGGGTGCGTAGGCCAGGTTCGGCGTCAGCCCCACGCCGTGCAGAAACGCGTTGTGCAGGCCGCCGATATAGGCGTTGCCCGGCCCGAAGGCCAGCGAGTAGCCGCAGACCACCCACAGCACCGTGATGACGGCCATCATGGCGAAGCTCTGCATCATGGTGCCCAGCACGTTCTTCTTGCGCACCAGGCCGCTGTAGAAGAGCGCGAGCCCTGGGCCGGTCATCATCAGCACCAGCAGCGCGCTGGTCAGCACCCAGGCATTGTCTCCGGCAGATTGCGCGGTGGCTGTGGCGGCGGCTGCCGATGCCGCAGCGGCGGCCGAGGAAGCCTTGTTCTCGGCCACCTGCTTCTCCAGTTGTGCGATGCGATCCGCATCGGCGGCGCGGTCCGCAGCGGCGATGCGATCGGAGGTGACGATATGTGGCGCGACCAGCGCATGGCCGGTTGTGGCGAAGCAGGCCAGAAAGAGGAGAGAGACGAAGAATACCCTGAGGCTATTGACGGAGTGAAACTGCATGGCCGGTATGCTCACTGATTGATTGAATGACGACGGATGCGGGTTGCAGCCGTCGCTGGAATTGTAATGAATCTGCGCCCGTTTGTATCTATTATTGCAGGCTACCGGCCGTTGCCTGAGGGGGACAGGCTGGATTGGCTGTCGATGGAGGACGCCGCAGACCGTGTGGTTGCAGCGGTTGCGCGCAGGCTCGAACTGGCGGAGTTGGCCAGGTGGAGTACGGCACTGGGTAGAACGCCGAGCAGCAGCGTGGCTGCGGCGGCGAGCGTGAGGGCGATGCCCGCTGGAACGCTGATCGTTGGCGTTGCAGTGAGGCTGGCGTCGGTTTGGCCGGGAGTGGATACGGTCTCGACCGGCTTCGTGTAGACCGAGCTGAGCAGCCTCAGGTAGTAGAAGCAGGCGACGCCGCTGTTCAACAGACCAATGATAACGAGCCAGACGTGCCCGGCCTGGATCGCTGCACTGAAGACGTAGAACTTGCCGAAGAAGCCGCCGGTAAACGGGATACCGATCAGCGAGAGCAGGAAGAAAGCGAGCAGCGCAGCCAGCACGGGACTACGCATGGCGAGTCCCTGATAGTCCTTGAAGCTGCGCAACGTCTCTTTGTATCCGCCCGCTTGGGTCACCACGGCAAAGGCCCCGACGTTCATCGCGGCGTAGGCTGCGGTGTAGAAACAGGCGGCGCTGATGCCTGCGGACGGAAAGGCCGTAAAGGCAGCCAGCAGGTATCCGGCGTGCGCGATGCTGGAGTACGCCAGCATTCGCTTCACGTTGGTCTGCTTCAGCGCGCCTAGGTTGCCGATGGTCATCGAAAGCGCGGCGAGTCCCCACATCAGCATGGCCCAGCGGCTCTGCATCTGTGGAAATCCGCAGAAGGTGATGCGCAGCAGGACCGCGAATGCCGCGGCCTTGGGCGCGGTGGACATCAGGCCGACGACCGGTGCGGGCGCTCCCTGATAGACATCCGGCGTCCACAGGTGGAAGGGCGCGGCGGAGACCTTGAAGCCGAGGCCGACCAGCATCATGGCCAGAGCGAGGAAGGCCATGCGGGGAGTGGCGCTGGCGGCGAGGCCCGCAGCGATGGCGGCGATGCTGGTCGAGCCGGTTGCGCCATACGCCAGCGCGATGCCATAGAGGAAAAATGCCGTGGCGAACGAGCCGAGCAGGAAGTACTTGATCGAAGCCTCGACCGCCGTGCCGTGTCCCTTTCGGAAGCCCGCGAGGATGTATGTCGAGATGGAAGAAATCTCAAGCCCGATGAAGACCATCAGCAACTCGACCGAGCAGGTCATCAACATCATGCCGACCGCGCCGAACAGTACCAGCGCGAAGTACTCGCCCGAATAGCTGGCGTGGCCTTCAAAGTAATCCAGCGAGCCGAGCAGCGTTGCAACGACGACTGCAGCGATGAGCAAATGGAAGAAGATGCTGAAGGCGTCCACCTGGATGTTGCCACTGAAGGCGGTGAGCACGCCGAGCCGAAGCTGATACCAACTGATGAAGCCGGTGGCCGTGGTGCCAGCGATAGCCAGCCAGCCAAGCGGCTTGCGGCTGGTGGTGGGCTTCAGCACCGCTTCGATGAGCATGATGAGAACGCCGGTGAGGATGAGTACGTACTCAGGCAGCAGCGCGATCACGGAGGCGGGAAGGTTCATCGGCTCGCGCCTCCTGCGGTGGTTTGAGGCGAATTCGTCTGTAGCGCCGCAGGGTCGGCGGGCGGCATTGCATGGCTGGCTGCAAAGTGATCGGCCATCGTTGCACCGTAGGTGTCGATGGCGCGCATCCACAGTTGCGAGAAGAGGCCCATTGCAAGGAAGAGCGCGACCACGGGCCACAGCGTCAGATGTTCGCGAGCGTCGAGATCACGACCCGCGACCGTTTGAGGCTTCGGGCCGAGGTCGCAATAGAAGACGCGCTGGATCATCCGCAGCATGTACGCCGCGCTGAGAATCACTCCGGAAGCCGCCATCGCAGTCCACAGGTGATGATGCGCGAAGGGCGATTGCATGGAGCCGGAGAGGATGAGGAACTCGCCGACGAAGCTGTTCAGCATGGGCAGTCCGATGATGGAGAGCGTCACCAGGACGAACATCGTTGCCACCCAGGGCAGCCGTTGCGCCAGCCCGCCGTACTGCCGCATGTCGTATCTGCCGTAGCGCTCGTAGAGCAGGCCCAGCAGCATGAAGAGGGCTGCTCCGGCAAGGCTCTCGTTGAGTATCTGATAGATGCCGCCGTCCAGTCCCGCAATGGTGAAGGTGAAGATGCCGAGAACGATGAAGCTGAGTTGGCCCAGCGTGGAGTAGGCTGCGAGCTTCTTCAGGTCGTTCTGCACCAGCGCCAGCAGTCCGCCGTAAACAATTCCGATGGCCGCGAGCGCGATCATCAGCGGAGCGACACGCTGCGACTGCTCCGGGAAGATGGCAAAGGAGAAACGCAGCATCGAGTAGAGCGCCGTCTTGCCCGCAAGAACCATTACGGCTGCAGTCGGTGCTTCGGCGATGGCGTCCACCAGCCATCCATGCAGCGGAAAGACGGGAACCTTTACAGAAAAAGCTACGAGGAAGCCGAGCGACGCGATCCACAGTGCGGCCGCATTGGGCGAGATGGCGTGCTCGGCGGCGAGAGCGGCCAGCGTGGGCAGGTCGAAGGTTCCGGTATGCGCGTAGAGCCACAGCATTGCGACAAGCAGAAGTCCGGAAGGGATGAATGCATACAGAAAGTACTTAATGGCGGCGCGGCGGCGCTTTTCACTGCGTCCAAATGTGGCGATGAGAATCGTCATCGGCACCAGCGACATCTCCCAGAACGCGTAGTAGAGAAACATGTCGAGCGAGACGAAGATGCCCATCATCGCAACCTGCTGCAGCAGGAAGAGAACATAGAAGAGCTTCTTGCGCTCGCCGATGGCGCGCCACGAAATCAATACACCGAGCGGCGCGAGCAGACCGGTCAGCACCATCAACCACATCGACAGGCCATCGACGCCGAGATGGTAGTGGATGGCTGGCGTGGCAATCCACGGCAGGTTTTGTTCGAACTGGAAGCCGCCTGGATGGCCCGCATACGAGTAGTGGAACGGCAGATGAAGCGTGAGCCCGAAGGTTAGCAGCGTGACAGCGAGCGCGGCCCACTGCATCGTCTTGCCGCGATCCGGCAAGAGCGCCAGCAGCAGCGCGCCGGCCAGCGGGAAGAAGACAATGAGGGTCAGAATGATGTGGTCGATGTTCATCATAGGTGGCCCCACAGAGAGTTGCCGAAGATCATGACGGCTATTACGGCGGCGGCGCCGATGGCGAGCCATCCGGCGTAGGAGCGAATGTTGCCGGATATCTGCTTGCGCTCGATCCAGGCCAGACCGCGCGTGGTGGCGTCCGCGGCTGCACCAGAGCCATCGACGATGCCGTTGTCAACGACGAGTTCCAGAATCCCTCGCGTGAACATCAACATCGGCGTAATCAGAAATGCGCGGTAGAACTCATCCACCCAGTACTTGTTCTTGGCGACCGCGTAGACGCGGCTGTTGCGCTCCGCGAGCGCGGCTGCGGTTCCTGGTTTTTCGTAGTAGAAGACGTAGGCGATGTAGAAGCCGAGCGCCGCGGTCAACACGGAGATGGCGGCAAGCACGAGTTCAAGCCCGTGCCCTGTTGCCGATGCGACGGCTTCTGTGGCGGCTGGGTTTGCAAAGACGGGGTCCAGGAAGTGCTCGATGCGGTTGCTGCCGAAGAGCGCGGCGGGAATGCCGATCCATCCGCCAACCACCGAAAGAATTGCGAGAATCGCCAGCGGAAGCAGCATGACCCAGGACGACTCGTGCACGCTGTGATGTGCGTTCGTGTGATGCTCAACGCACGGCTCGCCGAAAAATGTCTTGAACCATAGCCGGAACATGTAGAACGAAGTCATGCCCGCTGTAAGCAGACCGGCCAGCCACAGAACGATGTGCAGCGGATTGTTCGAGGTGAACGTCTGGTAGAGTATCTCGTCCTTGGAGAAGAATCCTGCAAACGGCGGAATCCCGGCGATGGCGAAGACTCCGGCACTCATGCACCAGAATGTGATGGGCGTTCGCGTGCGCATGCCGCCCATCTTGCGCATGTCCTGCTCGCCGGAGAGTGCGTGAATCACAGAGCCGGCGGCGAGGAAGAGCAGTGCCTTGAAGAACGCGTGCGTCAGCAGGTGGAAGATGCCGGCAGCGTAGGCTCCCACTCCGCAGGCCATGAACATATAGCCGAGCTGCGAGATGGTGGAGTAGGCCAGCACGCGCTTGATGTCGTGCTGCACCATGCCGATTGAGGCCGCGAAGATCGCCGTGGCCGCGCCGATAATCGCGACTACGGTGAGCGCAAGCGGTGAGCTATTGAAGAGAACATGGCAACGTGCGACCATGTAAACGCCCGCTGTCACCATCGTCGCCGCGTGGATCAGCGCGGAGACCGGAGTGGGACCCTCCATCGCGTCGGGCAGCCAAATGTAGAGCGGAATCTGCGCGGACTTGCCCGCCGCGCCGAGAACCAGCAGCAGGCAGATCGCGGGCAGAAAGTGCGCGCCCTGCTGCTGCCACTCCGGGTGATCGGTGATCGTGGCAAAGATCTGCGAGAAGCTCAGCGTGCCGAAGTGAACGATCAGCAGGAACATTGCCAGCAAAAAGCCGAAGTCGCCGATACGGTTGACGATGAATGCCTTCTTGCCCGCGTTAGCGGCGGAGGTCTTCTTGAAGTAGAAGCCGATCAGCAGGTACGAGCAGAGACCCACGCCCTCCCATCCGACAAAGAGCAGCAGGAAGTTGGAGGCCAGCACCAGCACCGACATGAAGAACATGAAGAGGTTGAGGTAGGCGAAGAAGCGCCAATAGCCCTCCTCGTGCGCCATGTATCCGACCGAGTAGATGTGAATGAGGAAGCCGACGCCGGTGACTACGCCGAGCATAATCAGCGTGAGGTGATCGACGGTAAAGGCGAAGTCGGCGTGGAAGCCGGAGATTGCGATCCATTCATGTCCAAAGGGTCGAATCACCGATTCGATTGTATTGGGCGCGCCTGCGGAGCACATTGTCGTCAATAGCCACGCGACCAGAGCGGCGGGTGCGGCGGTGAAGAGCAGCGCCACGGCGCCGACGACAGCACGCGGCAGCCTTCGCCCCAGCGTCCCGTTGATCAGGAAGCCAGCGAAGGGAAGCAGCGGAATGAGCCAGAGATAAGTCGCGGGCATGGGGTTCATGATTTCATCAGGTTGAGCTCGTCGACGTTCAGTGTCTGTCGCGTGCGGTAGATGGAGATGATAATTGCGAGTCCGACCGCAGCCTCGGCAGCGGCGACCACCATTACGAAGAAGACGAATATCTGTCCGCTCACCTGATGCCACATGTGGGCAAAGGCGACGAAGGTCAGATTGACGGCGTTCAACATTAGTTCAATCGAGATGAAGATCGTAATCACATTGCGCTTGATGAGGAACGCAGCGATGCCGATGGAGAACAACATTGCGGCGAGGATGAGGTAGTACGCTGTGGGCACTGGCATCTGCTATTGCTCCTTCCGCGCGAGGACGACTGCGCCCAGAATCGCGACGAGGATGAGCACCGAGGTGACCTCGAAGGGAAGCAGTTGCCGGGTGAAGAGCATCGCGCTCACTTGGGCGATGTTGTCCAAACCATCGCTCAGGTCGCCGCCGATGTTGGAAGACTTCAGCGCGCCACGCTCGGAGAGAAAGACAAAGCTGAGCAGGCAGAAGATGGCCGCGGCTCCAGGGAACCCGACTGCGTATGCGGCGCGGCTGCCTTTGGTGCGCTGCTCTTTGCCCGCGTTCAGCAGCATGATGACGAAGACGAAGAGCACCATGATGGCGCCGGAGTAGACGATGACCTGTGCCGCTGCAAGGAACTCCGCGCCCAGCGACCAGTAGAGGACGGCAAGCGACATCATCACAACCACCAGCGACAGCGCGCTGTGGATGGGATGGCGCTGGAAGAGCAGGTTCAGTGCTCCTCCCAGTGCCAGTGCGCCAAAGATGATGAAGAGTGCCAGTTGCATGAGGTTCCGTACATCCTTCGTTGATGCGCGATGAGACAGTCCGTTGAGTGCCGGGTGCAGCAGCTACCGGTGTCTAGAGATTGTAAGGCAGTGCGGATTCAGCCCCGCATCGCAAGAACAAAGCTGGTGACGATGATATTGGCCATGGCGAGCGGCAGCAGAAACTTCCAGCCGAAACTCATCAGTTGATCGTAGCGGAAGCGCGGCAGTGTGCCCCGCACCCAGATGTAAAGAGCAAGAAAGCTGAAGACCTTAACAACAAACCAGCAGACCGGAAAAATGGCATTAAAAACCGGCGTGTTGAGCAGGATGTCAAAGATGTGTCCGAAGGGGCTGGACGCGCCACCGAAAAACAGCAGCGTAGCAACGCAGCCCACGGTGATCATGTTGGCGTACTCGGCCATGAAGAACATGGCGAACTTCATGGAGCTGTACTCGGTGTGATAGCCGGCGACCAGTTCATTCTCCGCCTCGGGCAGGTCGAATGGCGCGCGGTTGGTCTCGGCGTATGCGGCCATCAGGTAGATGAAGAAGGCGACAATCTGGAAGCCGCCAAAGATGTTCCACGAGAGCGCGCCGTGGGCGGACTGGCTGTTGACGATAGTGCGCAGGTTCAGCGACTGCGCGCGCAGCACAACGCCCACCAGCGAGAGACCGAGGGCCAGCTCGTAGCTAATGACCTGCGCGGTGGAACGAAGCGAACCAAGCAGCGAGTACTTATTGTTCGACGACCAGCCGGAGAGCGTGATTCCATACACGCCGATCGACGTAATGCCGAGAATGACCAGCAGGCCGATATTGACGTTGGCAATCTGGAAGAGGTCCACGCCATCGACGCGCGTGACCGCGCCGAACGGCACCACTGCGACGGAGATCAGCGCGCAACCCAGAGAGATGATAGGCGCAAGAATAAACAATGGACGCTCAACCGCGAGCGGATTCATGTCTTCTTTAAGAAAGCTCTTGGCCCCATCCACCAGCGGCTGCAGCAGTCCAAATGGGCCGACGCGGCTGGGGCCCCATCGGTTCTGCATGCGCGCCAGCAGCTTGCGTTCCAGCAGCACCGTGTATGCCACTCCCATCAGCGTGATGACCAGCACCACCGCGACCTTGAGCACGCTCAGGAGCAGGAAGACTTCGAAGTTGGTCAGGTGGGTCAAGGTCTCTCTCTGTCTCTATTCGGATGTTGTCTGTTTGTCGATCTGAATCAGGGATTGCCTGGGCTGGTAGTGTTGCAGTTCGTTGAGGATCGCGGAGTGGCGGCCAAGCGAGCCAGAGGTAAAGAGCGTGTTGCTGGCTGGCAGCACGAGGTCGCGGCGGTTGCTGATCTGCACCAGCCCCGCGTTGTCCTTGATTGGCACGACTGCGGGCGATAGATGCTGATCGTTGCCGGAGAGCAGTTGCAGGCGCAGCACGTCGTTGTAGCCGGGAACCAGTCGCTGAATCTCGTCGAGAATCGCGCCTGGATCGAAGGGGCTGAGGCGCGGCTCCAGGTTGTTTGCGGTCAGCCACACGGCATGGCGATCGGCCTCGCCGGACTGCGCGCCGCGCGTCTGTCCCATGTCCGCGCGCACGCCTGCGCCGAAGGGGACGAGCTTGCAAACGTCCGCGCCCATCTTGTCGGCAATGCGCACGATCAGCTCGAAGTCGCTGCGCACGCCCGCGCGGTCAGCAGCCTTTTTCACCTGCTGCAGGTCGCCGTAGCTATTGGTGACGGAGCCGGACTTCTCGTAGAGGTTCGCGGCAGGCAGCACAACGTCGGCCAGCGCGGCGGTCTCGGTGAGGAACATCTCCTGCACCACGACGAAGGTCTTCTTGAGCGTAGCGGGATCGACGTCGTAGCGCGCAATGGGATTCGCGCCGACGACGTATAGCGCGGAGAGATTGCCTGCCTCGGCGGCGTCGAAGATCTCCAGCAAATCGAGGCCGGGCGAGGTGGGAGATCTGTACTCCAGAACAATTCGGCTGCTGGGATCCTGGGTGTCGATGGGGCCTATGGGCGTGTAGCCAGGCAGCATGTCGGGCAGCAGACCCATGTCGGAGGCGCCGCGTGAATTGACGTAGTCAGACAGCAGAGCGAATTTCGCGCAGGGCAGCGTGAGACCGAAGTCGATCAGCCGCTTGATCTCCGCGCCGCGCAGCTCGTTGCCGATAAGGATCAGCAGCGACTCCTCGTTCCTGATTGTGTCGCGGAAGTTGGCCAGCGCTGCGCTGTCGGCGGCGGCTGAGTAGGCTTTGGAGTCGTCGCCCGAGAGAAACGCCGCGAGCGCGCTGTAGCCATACTCCGCAACCCGCAGGAAGGTCCTGGCCTGGCGGCTCAGCTTGATCTCTGCCGTATTCGCGATATAGAGTCTTGCTCCGTTAAGGCGAACATTGCTGCGCAGGTTCCACGCGGTCGCGGGGCTCTGATTCGTTGGATCTCCGCCGACCAGCAGCACGGCCTTCGCGGTGAGCGTCTCGCGCAGCGATGCCGCGCGTCCTGTATTCCCAGCCAGCGACTGCGCGAAGGCTACATAGTCTGCCGTGCGGTGGTGGTCGATGTTGTTGGTGTGCAGCACGGAGCGCGCAAACTTCTGCAGCAGGTACGCCTCTTCGTTGGTCAGGCGGTTTCCGCCGATCACGCCGAAGCTCCTGCCGCCGCGCGTGTCGTGCAGCTCGCTAAACTTGCTGCCAACGAAGGTAAGCGCTTCTTCCCAACTCACCGCCTTCAGCTCACCATTCGCCTGCCGTACCAGCGGCTGCACGATCCGCTTGCGGCTGTTGGCGAAATCGAAAGCGTAACGTCCTTTGTTACATAAAAAGTCGCCGTTGATGCCGGATTTATCGCGATTGTCTCCGCGAACGATCTCCGATCCATCCGCCGTCGAGCGCACACCCAGCGTTGTCTTGCAACCATCTCCACAGTGCGTACAGATCGTAGCGACGTGGTTCATCTCCCAAGGCCGCGTCTTGTAGCGATACGTTCCACTTGTCAACGCGCCCACCGGGCACACGTCGATGCACATGCCGCACTGCTCGCAGTCCAGATGCGCGAGGTTGTCCGGCGTGAGCTGCGACGGCACATTCGGCACGATAATCGACGACGAGCCGCGATTTTCCACCGCCAGCGCGAAGACATCCATCCCTTCGCCGCACGTCCTCACGCAGCGGTAGCACAGGATGCAGCGTGGCCGGTCGAAGTACACCACGGGCGACCACTTCTGCTCTTCGCGATGGTTCTTCGGCTCGGCGTAAAAGCTGTCCGCTGCGCCATACTTGAAAGTCATGTCCTGCAGCTCGCACTCGCCGCCTGCATCGCACACCGGGCAGTCCAGCGGATGGTTGCCCAGCAGCAGTTGCAGCGTGGCCTTGCGCGCCTGGATCACCTCCGGCGTGTCGGTGAAGAAGACCTGCCCCTCGGCGATCTGCGTGGTGCATGCGGTTTGGAGCTTCGGGACTTTCTCCTGGCGCACGACGCACATGCGGCACGCAGCCTGCAGGCTGAGGCCGGGATAGTAGCAGAATGCAGGGATCTCTATGCCCGCGCTCTTGCAGACCTCAATCAGCAGCGAGCCCGCGGGTGCGGTGATCTTCTTGCCGTCTACGGTAATGGTTACATCAGCCATTGAAATCCCTAACCCCGAATCGCCGATCTCTCTTCTATACAGATGTCTTGCTGCATTCAATGCTGGTGCGACTTCTGAATCAGAATCTCCTGATCGGCGCTTCGGCGCGGCATCCTCGAGTGGATCATCACGCCGAGAGCAAATACGGCGAATGCTATCGCGAGAAATACAGCGATTCTCAGCCCGCGATCGCTCAATGTCCCGCTCCAATCAAATTGCGCTCCTCGGGCATAAGTGCGGTTCCGGCCTTCCTGCCCTCGATGTAGTCCTCAAACTCCTTGCGGAACTTCTTGACGAAGCCCAGCGTAGGCATGGCCGCCGCGTCTCCGAACGGGCAGAAGGTCCGGCCCATCATGTTTCCGGCGATATACTGCACGGTGTCGATGTCCTTCTTCGCGCCGCCGCCCTCATACACGCGGGTCAGCGTCTTCTTGATCCAGTCTGTCCCTTCGCGGCATGGAATGCACCAGCCGCAGCTCTCATGCTGGTAGAACTGGATCGTGCGCAGGGCGAACTCGACGATCGACACCGTCTCGTCCAGCACCACAATCCCACCCGAGCCCAGCATTGATCCG
>Ga0302267_10000249_pt1 | contig 70773 bp, 80 predicted proteins | sample III_Bog_E1_3_FD_194555 | JGI IMG/M metagenome (GOLD analysis project Ga0302267, IMG submission 194555) | Peat permafrost microbial communities from Stordalen Mire near Abisko, Sweden - III_Bog_E1_3 | ecosystem: Environmental > Terrestrial > Soil > Wetlands > Peat | place: Sweden: Abisko...
CGGAAGAGCGCGAGCGCGGCATCACGATCGCGACCTCGCACGTGGAGTATGAGACGAAGAACCGTCACTATGCGCACGTGGATTGCCCGGGCCATGCTGACTACATCAAGAACATGATCACCGGCGCGGCGCAGATGGACGGCGCGATCCTGGTGGTTGCAGCGACCGACGGTCCGATGCCGCAGACCAAGGAGCACGTTCTGCTGGCGCGCCAGGTTGGCGTGCCGTACATCGTGGTGTTCCTGAACAAGTGCGATGCGGTGGACGATACCGAACTGATTGACCTGGTGGAAATGGAAGTACGCGAGCTTCTGTCGAAGTACGATTTCCCCGGCGACGACGTTCCGGTCATTCGCGGTTCCGCTCTGGGCGCGCTGAATGGCGAAGCCCAGTGGGAAGCGAAGATCGACGAGCTGATGGATGCGGTGGACAAGTCTGTGCCGCAGCCTGACCGCGCGGTAGACCTTCCGTTCCTGATGCCGATCGAAGACATCTTCTCGATCTCGGGCCGCGGCACGGTGGTCACGGGCCGTATCGAGCGCGGCAAGATCAAGGTAGGCGAAGAGTGCGAGATCGTTGGTTTCCGCGAGACGCGCAAGACGGTCTGCACCGGCGTTGAGATGTTCAAGAAGCAGCTGGACGAAGGTCTGGCGGGCGACAACGCGGGCCTGCTGCTGCGCGGTATCGCCAAGGAAGATGTGGAGCGTGGCATGGTGCTGGCGAAGCCGGGATCGATCACGCCGCACACGGTGTTCAAGGGCGAGATCTACGTGCTGAGCAAGGAAGAAGGCGGCCGTCACACGCCGTTCTTCAACGGTTACCGTCCGCAGTTCTACTTCCGCACGACGGACGTGACCGGATCGGCGAAGCTGCCGGAGGGCACGGAAATGGTGATGCCGGGCGACAATGTCACGCTGGAGATCACGCTGGGCACACCGGTAGCGATGGAGAAGGGCTTGCGCTTCGCCATCCGCGAAGGCGGACGCACCGTCGGCGCCGGTACCATCTCCGAGATCCTCAAGTAATTTGGGGCGCAGCGAGGAACAACGCTTCTTCGCTGCGCACTGACAAAGTTTTGAAGTACCAAGTTTGGTTGAGATAGGAAAAGCACATGGCTGGTCAGAGAATTCGAATTCGGTTGAAGGCGTACGACTCTCGCATCCTGGATACATCGACGGGCGAGATCGTAGACACGGCGAAGCGTACCGGCGCTCAGGTTGCGGGGCCCATTCCGCTGCCGACGATGAAGAACAAGTACTGCGTTCTGCGTTCGCCGCACGTTGACAAGAAGTCGCGCGAAGCATTTGAGATTCGCACGCACAAGCGGCTGATTGACATCCTGGAGCCGACGCAGCAGACGGTGGACGCGCTGATGAAGCTCGACCTGCCCGCGGGCGTTGACGTAGAGATTAAGACGGTTCAGAAGTAAAGAGCTTTTAGATGGAATGCGGGCCGTGAGGCCTGCGGAAGCTACAACCTAGATACACCTACAGTGCGTTCTGCGCATGATGAGGAGAGGAAGCTATGGCAGTTACAGGCATCATCGGTAAGAAGATTGGTATGACGCAGGTGTTCGACGAACGTGGAGATGTCCACCCGATCACCGTGCTGAAGGCGGGTCCCTGCGTGATTACGCAGCTCAAGACTTCGGCCCGCGACGGCTACGATGCCGCGCAGGTTGGTCTGGTGGAGTTCGTGAAGGCCAGCAAAGTGAACAAGCCGATGACCGGCCACTTTGCCAAGTCGAACGTTCCCCCGGTTCGCCTGGTCAGGGAATTTACGCTGGAGTCGGCTGATGGCACCGCGAGCGACGTGAAGGCCGGCGACCAGATCCTGGTCGACATCTTCAGCGACGAGAAGTATGTGGATGTAATCGGCACCTCCAAGGGCCGCGGTTTCGCCGGTGTTGTACGGCGCCACGGTTTCGGCGGCGGCCCCAAGGCCCACGGCCACATGTTCCAGGTGCAGGGTTCCATCGGTGCATCGAGCTTTCCTTCGCGCGTTTTCCCTGGCCAGCGCATGCCCGGCCATATGGGCGCGGAGCAGGTCACGGTCCGCAACCTCCGCATCCGCGGTATCGATGTGGAAGAGGGTCTGCTGATGGTGGAAGGTGCAGTACCGGGTGCGCGTGATGGTTACGTGTACATCTCCAAGGCGAAGTCGCCGCCGCGCGAGCGCCGTGGATTTGCCGGCGCCGGTACGGTCGATCCGCTGAAGGCTTCCAAGAAGGCATCTCCCAAGAAGAAGTAGTTCCGGGCAGATGGCGTAGAGCAGATAAGTTTGAGCCGCGGCAGTGTGCGGCATGAAAAGAGAAGGACGATGGCAAAGATTGATGTAGTCAAACTCGATGGGACCAAGAGCGGCCAGTTTGATCTGGCTGACGAGGTCTTCGCAGCGAGCGCGATCAATGAGCCGCTGATGTGGGAGGCGGTGAAACACTACCGCGCAGCCCTGCGGCAGGGTACCGCCGCAACCAAGAATCGCAAGCTGGTCTCCGGCGCAGGCAAAAAACTGTGGAAGCAGAAGGGTACCGGTCGCGCACGCGTCGGTTCCATTCGCACTCCGCTCTGGCGTGGTGGTGGTACGGTTCACGGACCGCAGCCCCGCAGCTACGAGTACGCGTTCCCCAAGAAGAAGCTCCTGGGCGCACTGCGCTCCGCTCTCGCCACCAAGCTGGCTGACGGCAAGCTGATCGTGGTTGACACGCTCGAAGTGAAGGAAGCCAAGACCAAGAGTTACCGCACCGCTCTGAACAAGCTGGACGCCAAGCGCACTGCGCTGCTGGTGGAAAGCTCGCAGAAGCTGACCGACGCTCTGTACCTCGGTTCGCGCAATCTGCAGGGTGTGGATCTGGTGCTCAGCTCAGAGGTTCATCCCTACGATCTGCTGCGCCACGATAGCGCCATCTTCTCGCAGGATGCTCTCTCCTCGCTGCAGGAAGTGCTGAAGAAGTCCGTATCCAAGCGCCGGCTCGCCGCGCAGAAGGAGGTCGCATAAATGTCGAATCTCTATAGCGTCATCCGCCGGCCGCTGATCACCGAAAAGGGTCTGACCGTGAAGGAAACGGAAGGCACCCTGGTATTCGAGGTGGCTCCGACCGCGACCAAGACAGAAGTGAAGAAAGCCGTGGAGACCTTGTTCAAGGTCAAAGTGGCTACCATTCGCACCGCCAATGTGGAAGGCAAGGAGCGCCGCCGCGGACAGTTCGCCGGCTACCGCCCCGACTGGAAGAAGGCGTATGTACGCCTGAAGGCCGGCGAAAAGATGCCGGACTACGTAAACAATCTCTAAATAGCCGGGAACACGGCTTAGAGGTTGAAATAGAAAATTCAGAAGTGGCCCGATAGCGCTAAGCGCTGTGGGCGGGCAAGGGAATAAGACGATGCCGATTAAAACATTTAGACCGATTACACCGACACTGCGCTTCAAGACGACGCTGGTCAACGACGATATCACGACAGACAAGCCGCACAAGCCCTTGCTGGCCGTGAAGCAGCGTACCGGCGGCCGTAGCAGCGCCGGCAACATGACCATCCGTCACCAGGGCGGCGGGCATAAGCAGAAGCTTCGCCTCATTGATTTCAAGCGTGATAAGTTTGGCATCCCCGGCACCGTGGCGACGATCGAATACGATCCGAACCGCAGCTCGCGCATCGCTCTCATCAGCTATGCTGACGGCGAAAAGCGCTACATCATTCAGCCCATCGGTCTGAAGGTTGGCCAGAAGATCATGTCCGGCCCGGAGGCTGACATCCTGATCGGCAATGCACTGCCGCTGAAGAACATTCCTACCGGCACGATTCTGCACAACATCGAGCTGCGTCCCGGTAAGGGCGCGCAGATGGCACGCTCCGCCGGCGCCCAGGTCAACCTGGTTGCGAAGGAAGGCGACTACGCCCTGCTCAAGCTTCCCTCCGGCGAAACCCGCAAGGTGCTGGTGGATTGCATGGCCACCATCGGCCAGGTCGGCAACACGGACCATGAGAATGTCACCATCGGCAAGGCTGGACGCAACCGCTGGAAGGGCATTCGCCCGGCCAACCGCGGTGTCTCCATGAACCCGGTCGATCACCCGCACGGTGGTGGTGAAGGCAAGACCTCTGGCGGCCGTCATCCGGTTACGCCGTGGGGCAAGCCGACACGCGGTTACAAGACTCGCAACAATAAGCGGACGGACGTATTCATCGTCAACCGCCGCATCAAGTAAGCAGTTTGAGAGAAGTTTTCAGCAAGTTTAGCGTTACGGAGTTTGACTGATGGCACGTTCCACGAAGAAGGGCCCGTTCATTGACGGGCATTTGATGACGAAGATCAATGTGATGAACGCGGCAAACGACAAGAAGGTGCTCCGCACCTGGTCACGCCGCTCCACCATCCACCCCGACATGGTGGGCCACACCATTGCCGTGCACAACGGGCGCAAGTTCATCCCGGTTTATGTGACGGAAAACATGGTCGGCCACAAGCTGGGCGAGTTCTCGGCCACGCGGCAGTTCCGCGGTCACTCGGCGAAGGCTGCCGAGACCACGGCAAAGCCTAAGGGTTAGTGCTGCGCGCGGGTGAATGAAGTCCGCGCATCGGCATAGTGAGTTTTGCAGTTCAAGTTTTGAGAGTGCAGTTCTAAGCACGAAGGATTGAGTTATGGCACAGGCAACAGCAAATACGAATGAGTTCCGCGCCGAAGCGAAGTTTCAGCGCACCAGCCCGCAGAAAGCAAAGCTGGTGCTGGACATGATCAAGGGCCTCCGCGTGGAGACCGCGCTGAACACCGTCCACTTCACCCAGAAGCGCGTCGCGCCGATCGTCGAGAAGGTTCTGCAGTCAGCCGTGGCCAACGCGAAGCACCTGTCCGACGAGCGCGGCCTGGATGTTGACGTGGACAACCTCTACGTCAAGACCGCGATTGCCAATGAAGGTCCGCGCGCCAAGCGTATCCGCCCTGCCCCAATGGGCCGCGCATTCCGCTACCAGCGCCGCACGGCTCACATCATCGTCACGATCGCGGAGAAGAAGTCGCCCGAGACGGTGAAGGCGGACGCAGCAGCTCCGGCAGTCGTGGAGACAGCCGCAAAGCCCGCGGTCCGCAAGGCAGCAGGCAAGCCCGCAACCAAGGGCGCGACCAAGGGGGCCGAGGCGAAGACTGCCACGGCGGCCCGGAAGAAAGCAGCCGCTCCGAAGAAGTCTGAAAAGTAAACGAGTTTTGCAGTAGAGAGTTCAGCAGTACGCAGTTTATACGATTTGCAATGAGCCGGTTGCTCAACAGCCGGAGAGGATGAAGGAAGCGATATGGGACAGAAGGTCCATCCGTACGGATTTCGACTTGGCGTCAACAAGCCGTGGAAGTCGCGCTGGTTTGTGGAGCGCGGTTATGACAAGCTGCTGGTCGAGGATGTGCAGCTCAAGAAAGAGCTGCGCGAGAAGCTGAAGGCTGCCGGCGTGAGCTCGGTTGAAGTCGAGCGCCCCGGCAACAAGCTGCGTCTCATCATCCGCACCGCGCGTCCGGGTATCATCATCGGCCGCAAGGGCGCGGAGATTGACAAGCTCAAGGCCGATCTGCAGAAGCGCACCAGCCGCGAAGTATTTATCGATATTCTCGAGGTCAACAAGCCTGAGCTCGATGCTCAGCTGGTGGCAGAGAACATCGCGCTGCAGCTGGAAAAGCGCGTCAGCTTCCGCCGCGCCATGCGCAAGAGCGTGGATTCTGCTCTGCGTTTCGGTTGCAAGGGCATCAAGGTTCGCGTCTCCGGCCGTTTGAACGGCAATGAGATTGCGCGTTCCGAGTGGTATCTCCAGGGCCGTCTGCCGCTGCACACGCTGCGCGCTGACATTGACTACGGATTTGCTGAGGCGCACACCACCTACGGCATCATCGGCGTCAAGACCTGGGTCTACCGCGGCGATATTTACGAGCAGAAAAAGCGTCAGGTTCCGCCGGTCATTACCACCGGCGCGTTCTAAGCCGAGCACTAGAAGTACAAAAAGATTGAGCTGGGAGTTTGTTATATGTTGATGCCCAAGAAAGTTAAGTACCGCAAGCAGCAGCGCGGCCGTATGTGCGGCAAGGCGTGGCGCGGATCTGAGCTGGCCTTTGGTGACTACGGTCTCAAGGTGCTCGAGTGCGGCTATATTACCGACCGCCAGATTGAAGCCAGCCGTATCGCAATGACGCGCTTCATCAAGCGTGGCGGCAAGGTTTGGCTTCGTCTGTTCCCTGACAAGCCGATCACCAAGAAGCCGGCCGAGACCCGTATGGGTAAGGGTAAGGGCGCACCGGACCATTGGGTCTGCGTGGTTCGCCCTGGCAAGCTGCTCTTTGAGATGGAAGGCGTAACGCCCGAAGTCGCCAAGGAAGCAATGCGCCTGGCCGCCCACAAGCTGCCGCTCAAGACCATCTTTGTGCAGCGCCACGACGCCAAGGTCTTGGCGGTAAAAGCTGCAAAGTAAGTTCGCAAGTTTTAGTCATCGCCGCGGCCACAAGCGCGGCTTGAAGGAAAGAAGAGTATGGAACTCGATAAGCTGATTAGTTTGAGCGACGAAGAGCTGAAGCACCAGGAGCAGCAGTCGGCCGAGCAACTGTTCCGCCTGCGCTTTCAGAAGAGCCTGGGCAACAGTGAGGGCATCAAGAAGCTGCGCACGCTGAAGCTGGACATCGCTCGCATCAAGACCATCGCGCGTCAGCGTGAGCTGGGCATCGCCCAGCCGGTACGCGCCGCCAAGCCCGCGGCTGAGCCCGTGGCCAAGGTTGCGAAGGCCAAGAAGCCGGCAGCCGCCAAGAAGACAACCGCAAAGAAAGCGGAGAAGGAATAAGCCATGGCAGAAGCAACCGCAGTGAAAGCAACCACCGAGGCCGCTGGCCATCGCAATGAGAAGGTCGGCGTCGTGGTTTCCACCAAGATGCAGAAGACCATCGTGGTCGAGATCGAAATGCGCAAGGCTCATCCCAAGTACAAGCGGGTCATGAAGTCGAACAAGAAGTTCTATGCGCACGACGAGCAGAACTCTGCCCGCATCGGCGACGTGGTTCGCATCCGCGAAACGCGGCCGCTGAGCAAGCTCAAGCGGTGGCAGCTCGAAGAGATCGTCCGGCGCTCGTCGCTGGCCACTCTTCCTGATGTGAAGGACGACGTAGTCGTCGCGTAAAGATTTTTACCGCCTCCGGGCGGATGGGTTTTGGACCGCGGTCAAGCGCAGTGCGCTGCCGTCAACGGATAGGAGCTCGATATGGCAGTTCAGATGCGAACGATTCTCGATGTGGCCGATAACTCCGGCGCCCGCAAGCTGCAGGTCATCCTGCCGCTCGGCGGCGGCCTCGGCAAGAAGGCCGGCCTCGGCGATGTGGTTACCGCTGCGGTGAAGGAAGCTTCGCCCGACGGCACCGTGAAGAAGGGCAAGGTTGTGAAGGCAGTCATCGTGCGCACGCACAAGGAGTATCGCCGCCGCGACGGCACATACATCCGCTTTGACCAGAATGCCGCTGTCGTCATCAACGACGCAGGCGAGCCGGTCGGAACGCGCGTTTTTGGCCCCGTGGCCCGCGAACTGCGCGACAAGAAGTTTCTCAAGATCGTTTCACTCGCACCGGAAGTCATCTAGTTCCGGTTCAACAGCAACACCAGGCGGATTCCGGCTCCGCTGCAGTAGATCGCCGAGGAGGAGAACACCATGGCAGGTATCAAGATTAAGCGCAACGACCGCGTCGAAGTGATTGCAGGCAAAGACAAGGGCAAGCAGGGCCGCGTTCTCCGCGTGATCGCAGACAAGAACCGCGTTCTCGTCGAGCACGTGATGATGGTGAAGAAGCACGTGAAGCCGAACCCTCAGAAGAATATCAAGGGCGGCATCGCGGAGCAGGAAGCGCCGATCCACATCTCGAACGTGATGTTGATTGATACGGAAGGCAAGCGCAGCCGCGCAGGTTTCAAGAAGGAAGGCGACACCAAGGTTCGCATCGCCCGGAGCAACGGCCAGGCCATTGCTCAAAAGAAGTAAGAGTTTAGAAATCAAAACTGTAACAAGGGAACACCCCACGCAACGGTAGACGGGCTTAGCAGAAAAAATGCCCACTCCGGGACCGTGAGAAAAGAGAAAACAATGGCATCACGACTGAACGAGAAGTACAACAAAGAGATCAAGAGCACGTTGCAGAAGGAGCTCGGCCTGAGCAACACCATGGCCGTGCCGAAGATTGAGAAGATTGTCATCAACATGGGTCTGGGCGAAGCTACGCAGAACGTGAAGATCATGGATCCGCTTATCGCTGACCTCGGCGCTATCGCTGGCCAGAAGCCGATCATCACCAAAGCGAAGAAGTCCATCGCGGCCTTCAAGCTGCGTGAGGGCATGCCCATCGGCGCCATGGTTACCCTGCGCGGCGATGTCATGTACGAGTTTCTGGACCGCCTGATCTCTATCGCGCTGCCCCGCGTTCGCGATTTCCGCGGCGTTTCGCCTAAGAGCTTTGACGGCCGCGGTAACTACACGCTGGGTCTGCGCGACCAGCTGCTGTTTGCTGAGATTGACTACTCGAAGGTCGACAAGACCAAGGGCATGAACGTGACCATCGTGACGACTGCACAGTCTGATGATGATGCGCGCTCGCTGCTCAAGGCCTTCGGCATGCCCTTCCGCGTAGGCGCAGCATAAGTAGCGCCGGTAGCAAACAAGTTTGAGATTGCACTATAGAGAGTGAGAAAAGATCATGGCAACAACTGCAAAGAGAGTGAAAGACGCACGTAAGCCCAAGTTCAAGAGCCGCCAGCATAATCGCTGCCAGCTCTGCGGCCGTCCGCGCGCCTTCCTGCGCAAGTTCGGCGTTTGCCGCCTGTGCTTCCGCTCGCTGGCGCTCAAGGGCGAGATTCCAGGCGTCGTGAAGTCCAGCTGGTAGTTTTCCATGCCGGCAGCAACATAACTTTCGTATCGGGCCGCGAGGCTCGGTGCCGCAACAGGCAATAAACGTTCCCGCTGGTTCTCACGGCGCCGCAAGGCCGGAGCGAACGGGGAATGAAGGAGACAGAATGAACCTGACCGACCCAGTAGCAGATTTTCTGACGCGCATCCGCAACTCTATCCGTGCGCGCCACCAGAAGCTCGATGTACCTGCTTCCAAGCTGAAGGCCGAGATTGCCCGCATCCTGAAGGAAGAGGGCTACATCGCTAACTACAAGGCCACCGAAGAAGACGGCCACAAGATCATCCGCGTGTACCTCAAGTACACCGCGTCCAACGAGGCTGTGATCCGCGACCTGAACCGCGTATCCCGTCCCGGTTGCCGCGTGTATGTCGGTCGCGATGAGATTCGCCGCGTACAGGGCGGCCTCGGCATCTCCATCCTCACCACCCCCAAGGGTGTGATGACCGGACGCCAGGCACGTCGTGAAGGCGTTGGCGGCGAGATTCTCTGCGAAGTCTGGTAGTGCTGGGCGCACGGCCGGGCGCGTGCTTTGCACGCACTTCGTCGTCGCGTTTATAGAGATTGGGCGTTGCTTCGGCAATGTAGCAAGGCGAGAGATTGATCAAGTGCGAAAGCGCTTGAAGGCTGCAGTGGAACGGAATCAGCAATCGGGGTTCCGGGACTCGCAAGCCATAAGGGATACGAAATGTCACGAATTGGAAAACAGCCGATCACCCTTCCTGCCGGCGTTAAGTACGCCGTCGAAGGTAATACGGTCAAGGTCACGGGCCCCAAGGGCAGCGTGGACGCGCTTCTGCCGCAGGGCATCAAGCTGGTAGAGAAGGACGGCATTCTGCACGCAGAGCGTGAAAATGATTCGCAGGCAGCCGTTCACGGCCTGGCTCGCGCTCTCGTCTTCAATGCAGTGCAGGGCGTAACCGTTGGCTGGACGAAGGAACTGGACATCGTCGGCATCGGCTACCGTGCAGAGCTCAAGGGTAAGCGCACCGTGGTCTTCACCCTTGGCTATTCGCACCCCATTGAGTTTCCGCTGCCCACCGGTATCGACGTTGAAATCGATCCCAAGCAGCTGCACGTCACGATCAAGGGCATTGACCGGCAGAAGGTTGGCCAGGTGGCCGCCGATATGCGCTCGCTGCGCAAGCCGGATCCGTACAAGAACAAGGGCGTACGTTACTCCGACGAGAAGCTGAAGAAGAAGGTCGGCAAGACCGGCGCGAAATAAACAGGATTAGGAACTGAGGCCAGGGAGCGGCGCCATCGCTCCCTGGCCCGGTCCCTCAAAAATGAACCGAACGGCGCTCCACTGGGCCGCCGCTATTAGGAAGGAAGACACAGTATGATTCAGCAAAAGCAGAGAAACGTAGTTCGTCAGCGCGTTCACACCCGCATCCGCGAGAAGATGAGCGGCACCGCCGAGCGTCCGCGCCTGAACGTGTACCGTTCGCTTAACCATCTCTACACCCAGTTGATTGACGATGCGGCGGGCACCACCCTGGCATCGGCATCCACGCTCGCCGGCAAGATCAAGACTGGCGGCAATGTGGCGGCAGCCAAAGAGCTGGGCAAGCTCATTGCAGAGAAGGCAGCAGAGAAGGGCATCAAGAAGGTGGTCTTCGATCGCGGCGGTTATCTCTACCATGGCCGCATCAAGGCGTTGGCTGAGTCCGCGCGTGAAGCTGGTCTCGAGTTCTAAGCAACGCCGCGTACAGTGTGCGCGGGCAAAGAAATGTTTTGGGTGACGCTTGAAGCGCACCGGAAAGATGGACAAGTATATGGCAGTCATAAAGAAGAAGCTCGATGCCAACAAGTTCAACCTGAAAGATCAGGTGGTCTCGATTAACCGCGTGACCAAGGTCGTCAAGGGCGGCAAAAACATGTCGTTCGCCGCGCTCGTCGTTGTCGGCGATCCCGGCGAAGGCGTTGTCGGCTACGGCTCCGGCAAGGCGAAGGAAGTGCCCCAGGCTATCCGCAAGGGCATCGAATCCGCCAAGAAGAACCTGTTCAAGATCAACCTGACGGAGACGACCATTCCGCACCAGGTGCTCGGCCACTACGGCTCGGGCGAGGTGCTGTTGAAGCCGGCCCCTGAAGGTACCGGCGTCATTGCCGGCGGCGCCGTTCGCGCCGTCATGACCTCTGCCGGGGTGCAGAACGTGCTGACCAAGTCCCTCGGTTCGGCCAATCCGCACAACGTCATCAAGGCGACCTTCGATGCGCTGACTCAGCTGCGCGATCGCGCGGAAGTCGCCGCCAACCGGGGCAAGACAGTCCAGGAACTGTAAGCGGAAAGATTTCAAGCGTGGCGCAGAGTCGCCGTCGCAGTGAGGATAAGCGTTATGGCAGAGAAAGCAATGATCAAGATCCAATATCACCGTTCCAAGATCTGCACCCCGGTGAAGCACAAGCTGGTGGTCAAGGGTCTGGGCTTCACCCGCCTCAACCAGATTGTTGAGCGCGAAGACACGCCGAGCATCCGCGGCATGATCGCGAAGATCCCGCATCTGGTTCGCGTCGTCGAGTAGTTTCGGTACCAGCAATTCCGCACAGAGCAGCGTGCAACAACCTATAAGCGAGTCGGCTGGGGCAATTGACCTCACTGGCGTTGAGCGAGGAAATCATGGCAACTAAGAATCTTTCGAATCTCCGGGCACCCAAGGGCGCCAATAGCAATAAGAAGCGCGTGGGCCGTGGTATGGGCTCGGGCATCGGCAAGACCTCAGGCCGTGGCCACAAGGGTCAGGGTTCGCGTTCAGGCTCCAGCCTGATGCGTGGTTTTGAAGGCGGCCAGATGCCGCTGCATCGCCGCCTCCCGAAGCGCGGTTTCACCAACATTTTCCGCGTTGAGTACACCGTCCTGAATCTGGACCGCATCTCCGAGCTGAATGACACGGACCTCACGCTGGAAAAGCTTGCTGCACTCGGCTTCACCAAGCGCAAGGGCGGCCTCATCAAGGTGCTCGGCAACGGCGAGCTCACCGCGGCTGTTACCATTCATGCGCACAAGTTTTCCAAGACAGCGCAGGAGAAAATCGAGAAGGCCGGCGGCAAGGCTGTTCTCGTTAGCTAATTTTTGCTCTGCGACAGCGCAGGGCGTTGGCCGGTGAGCGGTATGCGCAGGTACACTGCTCTCTGGCATTTGATTTGAAGGTTGGGTTCGCGCAGGCTGGAGTTCATCGCAACTATGCTGGAAAAGATCGCTAATATTTTTCGCATTCCGGACCTGCGCAAGCGGGTTCTCTTTACCCTTGGTCTTCTGGCCGTCTACCGTATCGGCGCGCACATCCCTACGCCCGGTATCAACGCAGACAGCCTGATGCAGTTCTTCAACCAGAACTCCGGCTCCGCGCTCGGCCTGTTTGATATGTTCACGGGCGGCAACCTGCGCAAGCTCACCGTCTTCGCGCTCGGCATCATGCCGTACATCACCGCCTCCATCATCTTCCAGCTGCTCACTGTCATCTATGAGCCGCTCGCGAAGCTGCAGAAGGAAGGCGAACTGGGCCGCCGCAAGATCACCCAGTGGACCCGCTACGTCACCATCATCCTGGCCGTCATCCAGTCGTCCGCCATCGGGCTCACGCTCACGCAGACGGCAACCGGCCAGTCCATGGTCACCATGCCTCGCTACCAGTTCCTCCCGCTCTGCATCCTTACTCTCACCACCGGCACCGGCTTCATCATGTGGCTGGGTGAGCAGATTACCGAGCGCGGCATCGGCAACGGCATGAGCCTGCTGATCTTCACCGGCATCGTGGTTGGCCTGCCCCGCGGAATCTACGAGCTGTATGACAAAGCCCGCACCCAGGCATGGGGTGCATTCACCATTCCCGCGCTGGCCATACTCGTCATCGGCATGATCGCCGTCGTAGCCTTCATCGTCTACGTCGAGCGTTCCGAACGCCGCATCAACGTGCAGTATGCCAAGCGCATTGTCGGTCGCCGCATGATGGGCGGTCAGTCCACCCATCTGCCGCTCAAGGTGAATTCCGGCGGCGTGATGCCGGTCATCTTCGCCAGTTCCATCCTCTCAGCGCCGCTGCTCTTCGCGCAGTCGCAGTGGGTGCAGAACATTACCTGGATTCGCAAGATTGTAGAGGCCCTGCGCCCAGGCGAGCCGTGGTATGAGATGCTCTACATCCTGGCCATCATCTTCTTCGCCTACTTCTACATCTCCATCGTCTTCCGTCCAGACGATATTGCTGACAACATGCGCAAGTACGGTGGGTTCATCCCCGGCATCCGTCCCGGCAAGCGCACGTCTGACTTCATCAATGATGTGCTTACACGGCTCACCCTGGTTGGCGCCGTATACCTCATCATCATCTCGATTATTCCGACGCTGCTTATCAGCGGTATTCACCTGAACCACTTGATTCTCGTAGGGCCGTTCTTTGACCGGCTGCCGGCGTGGGTCACGAACGGTCTGGGCGTCAACTTCTACTTCGGCGGCACCTCGCTGCTGATCGTGGTCGGCGTCGCCATGGACACGGTCAATCAGGTTGAGTCCCAGTTGATCATGCGTCACTACGAGGGCTTCTCCCCGAAGAGCGGCCGCATCCGCGGTCGCCGGAGCTGGTAATATGCCGCACGCTGCGGAAGCCGATTATTCTGCCGCCAGTTCGCCCAGCTTCACCCCCGGTCCGGTTCTTCTGCTAGGCGCGCCCGGCGTAGGCAAGGGCACCCAGGCCAAGGCCCTGATGGCCGTCTGGCAGGTTCCGCAGATCTCTACCGGAGACATCCTCCGGGCCATCAAGAGTGACCCGGTCAAGGCCGGAACGCCCGTCGGGAAGCTGGCCAAAGAGCTGATGGCGCAGGGCCTTCTGGTTCCGGATGAGCTGGTCAACGACCTCGTAGCGCTCCGCCTGCAGGAGCCCGATACCGCCCGCGGCTTCATCCTGGACGGCTTTCCCCGCACCCTGGGGCAGGCCAAATGGCTGGACAGCCATCTGGCATCTACCCCCGGAATCGACGGCCAGAAGCGCCTTCCAGTCGTTGCCCTGAGCGTAAATGTCGGCTATAATCAGTTGTTGCGTCGCATAACAGGGCGTCGCAATTGTCCTGTTTGCAAGAGCATCTACAACGTCTACACCCACCCTCCGGTCATCGAGGGTATCTGTGACCGCGAAGGTGCAATTCTGGAACAGCGGACTGACGACACTGAGGCAATTTTTACAGAACGTATGCGCACGTATCAGGCGCAGACGGCTCCGGTGATCGATCACTACCGCGCACTCGGACGATTTGAAGAATTAAACGGCGAGCTGGCAGTAGAAGATGTGACTGCCCGTATTCTGGGTGCGCTTGTGCGCCTCCGGAGCGAAAACCTCGCGAACATAGTTACAGGGAATGGACGGGGGCAGTAAAGCAGTGGCAATCATGATTAAGACGCCGCAGGAGATCGCGAAGATGCGACGCAGCGGTGAGGCTCTACAGAAGGTACTTTTCGCAGTTAGGGAAGTAGTGGCTCCTGGTGTTTCTACCATGGATCTGGAGAAGGCGGCAGCCAGCAAGATTGCGGAGTTACACGCAACGCCGGCGTTCAAGGGGTATCACGGTTATCCGGCATGCCTCTGCACCAGCGTCAATGACCAGGTGATTCACGGCATCCCTTCGGCGAAGAAGATTCTGTCCGAAGGCGATGTGGTCTCGGTCGATTGTGGTGTTGTATTGGACGGTTTTTATTCTGATAGCGCGGTGACCATTCCCGTGGGCAAGGTTTCGCAGGGCGTACGCAAGCTGCTGGATGTTACCCAGCAGTCGCTCGATGCGGCGATTCAGGAAGCTCAGGTTGGCGCCACGCTTGGCGATATCGGCGCCACGGTGCAGGAAGCCGTGGAAGCAAACGGCTTCAGCGTGGTTCGCGATTTCGTCGGCCACGGCATCGGTAGAAGCATGCATGAAGACCCGCAGATTCCGAACTACGGAACCCGCGGCAGGGGTACGAAGCTCCGCGCCGGCATGGTGTTGGCAATTGAGCCGATGGTGAATATCGGCAGCGGGGATGTACAGGTTTTGCCAGACGGCTGGACGGCCGTGACCGTGGATGGAAAATGGAGCGCTCACTTTGAGCACACCGTGGCCATCACCGAAAGCGGTCCGGTTATTTTGACGCGATAGCAGTAAAGCAGTACGGCACAGTTTCAACAAGGAGCCCGTTTGTCGAAGGAAGACGCAATTGAAGTGATGGCAGTCGTTACTGAAACCCTGCCGAACGCGATGTTCAAGGTGGAGCTTGAGAACAAGCATGAAGCGCTTGTGCACGTCTCCGGCCGCATGCGCAAGAACTTCATCCGCATCCTACCTGGTGACCGTGTCGCCATTGAGCTCAGCCCGTATGACCTGAAGCGCGGTCGCATTGTGTACCGCTACAAATAAAGATTCCGCGGCAACTCATCGCCACGAGATGTTGCACCCGAAGGAAGCAGGGAATAAATAATGAAGGTTCGTGCATCAGTAAAGAAGATTTGTGACAAGTGCAAGGTCATCCACCGCCGCGGTGTGGTGCGTGTGATCTGCGAGAACGCCAAGCACAAGCAGCGCCAGGGCTAAACCTCTGCGCTCGCATTCGTGCGAGGAACCCAACCGACGGGCATCCCGCTTCTTACGAAGTAAAGGGCTAGTTAGCCGAATTCAAGGCTTGCGATGAACCCCGGGAGATAGCCCAGAACCAGTGGCAGGCTTGATGGCCGGTCACGTAACCGCGAGAGATGCATAGGCATCCATCGCATAAAGAGAGAAACCCATGGCACGTATTGCAGGCGTCGATCTACCGCGGAACAAGCAGGTACGCATCGCGCTCACTTACATCTACGGCATCGGAGATCCCCGCGCCGCGAAGATTCTCGCCAAGGCGGACGTTAGCCCGCTCGCCAAGGTGCAGGATCTGAACGAGGACGAGGTCAACCGCATTCGCCAGGTCATCGAGCAGGAAGGCAACATCGAAGGCGATCTCCGCAAGGATATTTCGCTGAACATCAAGCGCCTTATTGAGATCCAGTCCTATCGTGGCCTCCGTCACCGCCGCGGCCTGCCGGTTCGCGGTCAGCGCACCCACACTAACGCTCGCACGCGCAAAGGCCCCCGTAAGGGAACCGTTGCCGGCAAGAAGAAAGCGACTAAATAATGGCGACCCAAAAAGCTGCAGCCGGCGCCGCCAAGACCGGCAAGAACAAGAAGTTCAAGAAGCGCGAGCGGAAAAATGTTCCGTACGGCCTGGTCTTCATTCAGGCTTCGTTCAACAACACCATCGTCACCATCACCGACCAGCAGGGCAACACCCTCAGCTGGAAGAGCTCGGGCTCGCTCGGCTTCCGCGGTTCGCGCAAGGGAACTCCCTTTGCCGCTCAGCAGGCAGCCGTCGGCGCAGCCAACGCCGCACGCGACCATGGTCTGCGCTCGGTAGACGTCCGCGTCTCCGGTCCCGGTTCGGGTCGTGAGTCCGCTGTCCGCGCTCTTGCCGCAGCCGGTCTCGATGTGCGCAGCATCCGCGACGTTACGCCGATTCCTCACAACGGCTGCCGTCCGTCCAAGCGCCGCCGCGTGTAAGTTTTCTCAGCGGTTTTGCTGAGAGGGAAACAGAAACCACGGACCGGGATGAAGCGCTGCCAGCGTGTAAACCGGTCGACAACCGAATCAGGAGTGAAAGAAAATGGCACGTTATACCGGAGCAGTATGCCGCCTCTGCCGTCGCGACGGCACCAAGCTTTTCTTGAAGGGACCCAAGTGTTTCTCTGAGAAATGCCCCATTGAGAAGCGCAACTTTCCCCCAGGCCAGCACGGCCAGACCCGCAAGGCAAAGATCGTAGGCTACGGCCTCCAGCTTCGCGAGAAGCAGAAGGCGAAGCGCATCTACTTCGCGCTCGAAGGCCAGTTCCGCGCCTACTACGAGAAGGCCACCCGCCGCCAGGGCGTCACCGGCGAACTGCTTCTGCAGCAGCTTGAGACCCGTCTTGACAACGTCGCCTATCGTCTTGGCTACGCGCTTTCGCGCCGCCAGGCTCGCCAGGTCGTTCGTCACGGCCACGTGCAGGTCAACGGCCGCAAGGTGAACATCCCGTCCTTCCAGGTGAAGGTTGGTGACGAGATCGCCATCCGCGAGGGTTCCAAGAAGCTGGTTCTGCTTGAGGCAGCGAAGGATTTCGCCTCCGGTCAGAATTCGGTTCAGTGGTTGCAGATCGATCGCGACAACTTCAGCGGCAAGGTCATTGCCCTGCCCAAGCGCGAAGACGTCAATCTGCCGGTCAACGAGCAGCTCATCGTCGAACTGTACAGCAAGTAATCCGTGCGCGGCATGAGCGCAAACGCTCGTGCCGCCACTATGATTTTGGTACGTGCTTCAACCGCTACGGCGGCAACTTAATCGCAGGAGAACTTGTCCGGCCGCAGCAGAATGCTTCGCGGCGCGCCCGGGCTGGAAAAGGTAGACAGATATGCTTTGGAGAGGTTTTCAAAAGCCGAAGCGCCTCGCAGTTGATACTGAGACGCTTACTGATAAATACGGCAAGTTCAGCGCACAGCCCTTTGAGCGCGGTTTCGGAACAACGATCGGCAATGCACTTCGCCGTACGCTGCTTTCTTCCGTCGAAGGCGCTGCCGTTACCGCGGTTCGCATCGAAGGCGTACTGCATGAGTTCCAGTCCATTGCCGGCATCGTGGAAGACGCGACCGACATCATCCTGAACCTCAAGCAGATCCCCTTCAAGCTCAACGGTGAAGGCCCCAAGGCCCTCTACCTTCGCGCTGATGCAGCGGGCATCGTCACCTCCGGCATGATTGAAGCCGACGGCGACGTGGAAATTCTCGACAAGGACGTTTACGTCTGCACCATCTCTGAGGGCGGCAAGCTCGACATGGAGATGCGCCTCAAGAGCGGCCGCGGTTACATCTCGGCTGACAAGAACTTTGATACTGACCTCGGCATCGGCTTCATCCCGGTGGACTCTGTCCACTCGCCCGTGCGCAAGGTGAACTACACGGTGGATGCAGCCCGTCTCGGTCAGATCACTGACTATGACAAGCTCACCATCGAGGTCTGGACCAACGGCAGCGTGCTCCCCGCGGACGCAGTCGGCCTGGCAGCCAAGCTGCTCAAGGACCACATGACCATCTTCATCAACTTCGAAGAAGAGATGGAAGCCGGCGCGGAAACACACGACGGCCCGGCCATCCGCAACGAGAACCTGAACCGTTCCGTTGAGGAGCTCGAGCTCTCCGTGCGCAGCTACAACTGCCTGAAGAACGCGAACATCCAGACCATCGGCGAGTTGATCCAGAAGACCGAAGCCGAAATGCTCAAGACCAAGAACTTTGGCCGCAAGTCTCTGAACGAGATCAAGGAAATTCTCGCGCAGATGGGCCTTTCGCTCGGCATGCGGATTGACGAGAGCGGCAACCCGGTCCCGGGCCCGACGTCCATCCTTCCCGCCGCCACGCTGGCCGCTGGTTTCGGCAGCTACGACGATGACGACGAAGAAGAGGATGACGACATCGAGCTTCCGGCCACCGAAACGGAAAGCTTCTAACCAGGGGCTCAGGAGCGGGAACAGGGAATACCCTGCCCGCTCCTCCCTGAAATTTTGCAGTAACGCTTTTGCAGTAAATGATTTTTGCAGTACACGGCACAGCCCTCAGCGAACCCCATTCCCTGATCCCTGTTCCCTGATCCCTGATTTAGAGAGATACGACCATGCGTCATCGCAATGCAGGATTCAAACTCGGACGGAATACCAGCCATCGCCGCGCGCTTCTGCGCAACCTGGTCACTTCCATCCTTCTCAACGACCGCGTACAGACCACCATCACCAAGGCGAAGGCCACACGCCCCATCGTCGAGAAGATGATTACCCTTGGCAAGCGTGGCGACCTCCATGCGCGCCGTCAGGCCGCTGCTTACCTGATGACGCCGGAGTCCGTCACCCGCTTGTTCGCCACCGTGGCCCCTCGCTACGGCTCCCGCAATGGCGGCTACCTGCGCATCGTGCGCACGGGCCAGCGCCAGGGCGATGCCGCTGAGATGGCTTACATTGAGCTCCTCGGTGCCGAGCAGGAGCTCGATGCCAAGGCAGCGAAGCGTGCAGAAGCCAGAACGAAGAAGCAGGAAGAGCTCGCCAAGCAGCTGCAGGAGCGCGAGCCCGGCGAAGCCCCAGACCCCAACGCCGAGCCGTAGACCACGCCCTTTACCATCACCAATTCAAAAGGCGCACCGCGAGGTGCGCCTTTTCTATTGGTCGCGTCATTCTACTGAGCTTGTCATTCTGAGCGTAGCGAAGAATCTGCTTTTGTCTTTGTTCTTGCTCTCTCCGCGGAGAAACGCTAGCTCTTATCTTCGTTCTTTATCTTCCACAAAATCTGCCGCACCATCCCCAGCGCAAGCTGCGCGTCGTGATGCGTCAGTGGCATGCGCCGCAACTCCCGCCGCAGCTTCTCTTCCGCGGCCGCCTCCGCTCCCTGCGTAATGTAGCCGCTCTCCTGCAGCGTCTCCATCATCATCTGCGTCAGCCGCTCCACCTCACCTGCCTGTGCCGGAGTCGCCTGCGCGGGTGTCTCCGCCGCTGCACTCTGCGCTTCGCCTACCCCGCGGATAAATTCATACATACACACCGCGACCGCCTGCCCCAGGTTCATGGAGATGTGTTGCTCGCGCGTTGGAATGCGCAGCAGCCGGTGGCAGTGCGAAAGATCGTCATTGGTCAGCCCGGTTTTTTCTGAGCCGAACAGTACGGCCACTCGCGTCTCCGCCGCAGCCAGATGCATGCGCGCCAGCGTCGCACTCTCTTCCAGCCTGTCCAGCGGATGCTGCAGATCGCGCCGCCCGCCCGCGGTCACCGCCGTCGTGCCCAGTACCAGCGTGCAGTCTGCCACTGCCTCGCTGACGGTGGCGAACACTTCCGCATCCGCCAGCAGCGCTGCCGCGCCCACCGCTGAACGTGCCTCCTGCCACGAAGGGTCCCACGGTCTTACCAGCCGCAGATGCGGAAAGCCGAAGTTTGACATCGCGCGCGCCGCCGCACCGATGTTCAGTGAGTTGCGTGTGGCCACTAGCACCACGATCACGCGTTCGAGTTCTTCAGCAGTCAGCACAGGAATCAATTCTACGCAGAGCGCCGCCAGCGCGCTGCCACCAGCAGCGTAAACACCAGCGCCCCGCACGTATCCAGCAGTACGTCAGAAAACTGCCCCGTCCGGCTCGGCAGAAATGTCTGGTGCAACTCATCGCCGCATGCGGTCAGAAAGGTGAACCCCACGCCCAGCGCCGCGCAGCGCACGCGCCACTCCGTTTGTGTCCAGCCTGTGTGGTTGCAGAGCGCGCGCAGCCACGCCCGCAGCCAGATCAGCCCCAAAGTTCCATAGCCAATAAAGTGTCCGCTCTTGCGCAGTACATGGTGGAACGCGCCCCAGTGCGCCTCCGTTATCGGTCCGCACAGCCACGTAAAGAACGGTCGCAGATACCGGCTCGTCCGCTCGGCAGACATGGTGTTGGTGGATTCAAACGCGATCACGCACAGCCCGATCAGCACCGGCAGCCATGTTGATACCAGGTTGGCATAGCCCTGCTTCATCTGCAGCTTCTCTCGTTGTGCGGTCAGGGCAGTTGGCATTGAGATCGTTACATCCGCAGAGGGATACTTGTGGTTCGTCTTGCTCTACTAGGGTCGATGGAAGCGCGCAATGCAAGCGCCCATGCAGCCTACGCGCCCATAATGGCGCAAAGCGCAGAACGAAAAATTACTCCATGTGGTAGTTCGGTGCTTCGCGTGTGATCACCACATCGTGTACATGGCTTTCGCGCAGACCGGCGTTGGAGATGCGCACGAACTTGGCCTTCTCATGCAGCTCAGGGATTGACCCGCAGCCGAGATAGCCCATGCCGCTGCGCAGGCCGCCCACCATCTGGTACACCATTGCTTCCAGCGGTCCGCGGTGCGGCACCCGGCCTTCAATGCCTTCCGGCACAAACTTCGCCAGCCGGTTCTGTGCAGGCGTTTCGCGCGCAGTCAGCGACGTCCGTTCGTTCACATTGTTCATGTCTTCTTTGCCCTGGAAGTACCGCTCGCCCGAACCCTGCGCCATGGCAGAGAGGGAACCCATCCCGCGATAGGCTTTAAATGAGCGCCCCTGGTACAGAATCGTCTCGCCCGGTGACTCATCCACCCCGGCAAACAGTGATCCGATCATCACCACGCTCGCGCCCGCCGCAATCGCCTTCGCGATGTCGCCCGAATACTTGATACCGCCGTCCGCAATCACCGGAATCCCGCGTTGTTTCGCCGCGCGATAACACTCTGCGATAGCTGTGATCTGCGGCATACCCGCACCGGTCACCATGCGCGTCGTACAGATTGAGCCCGGCCCGATGCCGACCTTGATTGCGTCCGCGCCCGCATCGATCAGCGCCATCGCGCCCTCGTAGGTCGCCACGTTTCCGGCCAGCAGCGAAATCCCCGGATGCTTGCGCTTTACCTCGCTCACCGCTTCCAGCACGCGGGATGAGTGTCCATGCGCAGAGTCAATCGCCAGCGCATCCACGCGATAGCGCACCAGTTCGTCCGCGCGCTCCAGGAAATCTCCCGTGGCTCCAATCGCTCCCGCCACGCGCAGCCGTCCCTGGTCGTCTTTCGCCGCCTGCGGATACTTCAGCTTTTTCTGGATGTCTTTTACGGTGATTAGTCCCTTGAGTTCGTAGGCGTCGTTCACCACCAGCAGTTTTTCTACGCGGTGCTGATGCAGAATCTGTTCCGCCTGTTCCAGCGTCGTGCCCACCGGAACGGTGATGAGATTTTCCTTTGTCATCACGCTGTCGATCGGCGCCTCGGTTCCCACCACGAACCGCAGATCGCGATTGGTTAGAATGCCGACCAGTTTCTTGTTCTTGGTCACCGGCACACCTGAGATCTTGAACCGCCGCATTACCGCCAGCGCGGCAGAGATGGGCTCGTCCGGCGAGATGGTAACCGGATCCATAATCATGCCGCTCTCTGAGCGCTTGACCTTGTCAATCTCCTGCGACTGCTGCTCAATGGTCAGGTTGCGATGCACCACGCCCATGCCGCCCTGTTGCGCCATGGCAATCGCCAGGCGAGACTCCGTTACCGTATCCATGGCAGCGGAAAGCAGCGGTGTATTCAGCGTAATGGTGCGGGTCAGTTGGGTCTGCGTGCTCACCTGCGAAGGCACAACATCAGAGTAAGCAGGGACGAGAAGGACATCGTCAAACGTGAGAGCTTCGGGTACTGGAAGTTCTATCATGGTTGACACTTGATTCTATTGGGTTGCCCCGCCAATCGCAAATGCCGTATCGCTATTTGCCCTGCGCTGTTGCAGGCGTAAATAGCTGCGGCGCAAAATGCAGCAGGTTGTCGCGCCACACCATCCATGTATGCATCCCCGGCGTTTCCACCGCGCTCACGGCGAACCCCTTCTGTTTCAATCCCGTAATCTCAGCTCGGTTGTCCTGCAGCAGCCCGTCCTCGGTGCCGCATGCCACCCACAGCAGGTGCAGTTTCGCTTCTGCCGGTGTGATGTCTGGCGCTTCCGTCCGCAAAAATGCGCCGCTGAATGATCCTATCCAGCTGAAGCGTTCCGTGTGTGCCAGGCCAATCGTCACGCTCTCCAGCCCGCCCATGGAAAGCCCTGCAATGGCGCGCCCGTCGCGGTCTGTCCGCACGTGATACTCGCGCTCCACCTGCGGAATCACCTCCTGCAGCAGTGTGTGTGTGAAGCCGTCGTTGTTCTTGTAGAACAGATCCTCAAAGCCCGGCTGTCCACTTGAGACGGTCAGCACCTGCATGGTGCCGTAGCCCACCGGCATCACCACCACCATCGGCCTGGCCTTGCCCGTATCAATCAGTTCATCCAGAATGCGGTCGGCGTGGCCGCTTGCAGTCCAGGCATCGGCATGGTCGCTCCAGCCATGCAACAGGTACAGCACCGGGTATGCCTGTGTCCGGTGCGCATCATAGCCCGGCGGCGTGTAGACGTAATACTCTGATTGCCCTTCCGGAAGACCCTCCACCTGCTTTGTGGTGAATACATGGTGCGTCACCGCGCCATGCGCAATCGCCTGCAGCTCCCACGGCTCCGGCTTCGCGTCCGGAACCAGGATGTTGTTCCACAGAAAGAGGTAGTTGTTGCGGACGTCGGAATTCACGGGGTCCAGCTGGCGCACCCCATCCACCGTATACGCGTAGCCGTAGATCTCCGGCGCCAGCTTCGCCGTGGTCACGCTCCACGAGCCGTTCGCATCCCTTGTCATTGGCAGCGGCTTTGCCGCTCCTTCCAGCAGCAGTGCCGCCGTCTTCGCACCCGGCGCCGCTAGCTGGAACGTAATGCTGCCATCGCTGTGAACTGTATGCGCAGTCTGCCCCAGGCACGTTGCGCTCGCGCAGGCCAGAACCGCCAGAAAAGAAAGGAATCTCATGCCCAAAAGTCTAGCAGGGAAGCTCGGCCATACTGCCCCCCTCCGCCCGGCTCAATAGTTTGAAATCTCCCCCCAATTAGCGTATTCTCGGAAATGCAGACGAACTTTGCTGCCGCAGTAGTTATGTAATACGCCGTGTTCGCACCGGCATGTGGCGGAGAGATTCAGTGGGCGAGAGCCCACTTTTTATTTGTGGCAAACATTTGCCTCGGTTCGCACCAGGAAGATTTGGCTTATGGCATTGCAGATGGACCAGTTACGGGCGGCGGCCGAACGCGTTGCAGCATCCCACCAGCTCGATCTGGTGGACCTGGAGTTCCAGGGCGCTGGCAAGTTTCGCGCACTCCGCATCTTCCTGGAGAAGAATGCCGCCGAGCGTGCCCGCCTGGCTGAACTCGCGGAAAAGGGCGAGGCAGAGTTGCCCAGCGGTGTGCCGGTTGAGCGTCTCTCCGGCGTGACGCATGAAGATTGCGCGCAGTTTGCCACCGACTTCGGCACTCTGCTCGATATTGAAGATCTGGTTCCCGGCGCGGAGTACACGCTGGAGGTTTCCTCCCCCGGGCTGGAACGCAAACTGACCAAGGCGGCGGACTACTCGCGCTTCGTCGGCAGTCTGGTAAAGGTACAGACCTTTGCCGCGATTGATGCCAATCGTCACTGGACCGGCCGGTTAGTGAGTTTTGCAGATGGCGTAGCAACGCTTGATCTCTCTGCCGTGAAGCAGAAGGGCAAAGCGAAGAAGGCAGTAAAAAGCAGCAAGGCGCAAAGCCAGACCGTTGAAATTGCGCTGGCAAATATTGAGAAGGCGAACCTGGTCGCAGAAATTTAGCATCTTACAGCTACGCAGCAAAAAGTCCCTGAAGGAAGTGTCAGCATGGCGAGTGCGCTATATCAATCCATTGAGTTGTTGAGCCGCGACAAGGGCATTGACCCGCAGATCGTGGTGGGTGCAGTCGAAGACGCAATTGCGCTCGCGACCCGCAAGTTCTACAAGACCACCGAAAACATGCGCGCCGAGATGGACCGTGAAACCGGTGAGATTCGTGCCTACATCTACAAGACCGTCGTCGAAACGCCGGAGCTGGTTGAAGATGAGCTCAATCAGATCTCGCTTGATGCTGCGCGCGAGATCGCGCCTGAGGTTGAGGTGGGCGCGGAGCTGCGTTTCTATAAGGACACCACCCCGCTCGGCCGCATCGCCGCGCAGATGGCCAAGCAGGTCATCTTCCAGAAGGTCCGTGAAGCCGAGCGCGACACCGTCTTCCTGGAGTACAACCATCGCGCCGGTGAGATCATCACCGCCGTGGTCAAGCGCCTTGAGCCGCAGGACATCATCTTCGAGCTTGGCAAGGCTGAAGCCCGCATGCCCAAGCGCGAGCAGTCGCGCCTGGAGCAGTTTGCCGTCGGTGAGCGCGTCCGCGTCGTTCTGCTGCGCGTAGACCGCGCCGCCAAGGGCCCGCAGGTCATCGTCTCCCGTGCCGCGCCCGCGCTGGTGCAGTCCCTCTTCCAGTCGGAAGTACCTGAAATTTACGACGGTACCGTCACCATCCGCGCCATCGCGCGTGAGGCCGGTGAGCGCACCAAGATCGCCGTCATGAGCCGCGATAAAGACGTTGACCCCGTTGGCGCCTGCGTCGGCATGAAGGGCATGCGTGTCCAGTCCATCATCCGCGAACTCCGCGGAGAGAAGATTGACATCATCGAATTCTCTGAAGAGATCACCACCTTCGCTGAGAAGGCGTTGCAGCCCGCGAAGGTCAGCCGTGTCTCCATCGTTGACCTCGCTGACAAGCAGCTCGAAGTCATCGTGGATGATACCCAGCTCTCGCTCGCCATCGGCAAGAAGGGCCAGAACGTCCGCCTTGCCGCCAAGCTGCTGGGCTGGAAGATTGATATCAAGAGCGAGGAAGAGAAGCGCCAGGAGGTCGAGCAGCAGATGTCCGGCTTCAACGTTGCTTCCACCGCGATTGAAATGGTCACCGAGCTCGGTGCCGCTGTCATTGAGAAGCTCGTCGCCGCCGGCATCACCACGGTGGAGTCGCTTGCTGACATGACGCCTGAGCAACTGGAAGAGGTTCCCGGTATTGGCGAGAAGACGGTGGAGAAGATCTCCGTCGCCGTGCGCCACTACTTCGGCCAGTACGAAGAGGGCGAAGAGCGCCCTCCCGCCCCGGTTGAAGCAGCACCCGCTGAGGCTGAGTCCGCAGTGGAAGTCGCTGCCGAAACGGAACCGGAAGCTGCGCCTGAGCCCGAAGCCGCCACGGAAGAAGACGGTAAAGATGATCCTGAAATCGTCTCGGCAGACAAGATCGCTGAAGAAGAAGATGATCCCGGCACGGACGCCGTTAGCGAGGCAGACGCTCGGGAAGAAAACATTGAGTTGACCAACGATGCTGTAGATACGCTGGTTTCGGAGTCGGAAGAGAAATCGACCGAAGGTATTGAGTAGTGGTAGTCACGAACGTTTCATGCACCATGTGTAAAGTTCGACCGATGGCGGTGGGTGCATGCACACCCCGCCTCGACGGGGCTGATATGAAAAGTTGAAGAGCGAGCAGCGAAAGTTACAAGGGGACGGATGACCAAAGTTCGAATCAATGATCTGGCACGCGAGCTGGAAGTAAAGAGCAAGTCCATTCTGGATGCGCTCACCGCGGTTGGCGTGACCGAAAAGAAAACCCACTCGAGCTCTATTGAGTTCGACGAAGCGGAAAAGGTGCGCGAGTACCTCACCAAGGGTACGCGCCCTGCTGCAGCCAAGCCTGCCCGGCCGGAGCCACCGAAGTTTGACCTGTCCGGCGTCTCCAAGCCCGGTGATGCGCTCAAGGCCATCCTCGCGCGCAAAGCGGCCGTAAGCAGCGCCGCTGCCGCCCCGCCGCCCCGGGTTGTACCCGCTCCGACCAAGCCCGCGGCTCCCCCGGTTGCTGTGGCGCCAGCTGCTCCGCCGCCTCCCGCCCCGCCAGCTCCTCCGGCCCCGGCCTTCAAGCGCGTCATGCCGCAGCCCCGCCAGCCCGCAAACATCATTGTGGCTGCTCCGCCGCCGCCGCCCGCTATTGCGTCGCGTCCGCCGCAGGCTGCCGTCGTTGTTGCCCGGCCCCCGGCCGCCGCAACCCCCGCTGGCACCCCCGCGGCAGCACCCGCCCCGGTTGTCGTCAAACCCGCGGTTGCCGCACCCGCGCCAGAGCCCCCACCGGCCCCTGTTGCTGCCGCCCCGGCAGTAGCTGCCCCCCCGGCTCCGCCTGCTCCTCCGGCACCCCCGGCACCCCCGGCTCGCCGCATCATCATGCCGCAGACCGGCCCGCGCCCCAGCTACACCGCGCCTCCCGGCTCGCCCACCACTCCGGCGGGCGGTCCCCAGCGTGGCCGTCCCATCTTTGAGCGTCCGCGCCCCGGCAGTCCCGGCGCACGTCCCGGCTTTGGCCCCAGTTCCGGCCCCGGCGCACGGCGTCCCATGCATCCCACGCGCACCTACCCGGCGGGCAGCGGTCCCGCCCCCGGCACCCCTGGATACCGTCCCGGCGGCCCCGGTGGCCGTCCCGGTTTCGGCGCACCGCGTCCCGGTGGCCCTCCCGGCGCCGGCGGCATGATGCCCCCTCCGGGCGATGCTCCGCGCCCCGCACGTCCCGGCCAGCGCCGTGGCGGTCAGCGTTACGAGAAGTCCAAGGAAGGCCCGATGAAGGGCTTCCAGCCGCCACCGCGTTACGGCGGCGCCATGATCTCCACTGAGCCGCTGCCCATCACCCGCACCATCACCGTGACCGAAGGCATCAGCGTGAAGGATCTTGCTGAGAAGCTCGAAGTCCGCGGCAAGGACCTCATCGCCACGCTGCTCATGCGCGGCGTGTTCGTCACCGTCAACCAGTCGCTCGACGGCGAGCTGGCGAAGGATGTTGCCCGTCAGTTCGGCGCAGATACCGTCGTCCTCTCCGTGGAAGAGCAGTTGGAGAATGAGGCGATTGAAGGCCTGCTCGAAGACACCTCCGGCCTCATTGAGATCACGCGTTCCCCCGTCGTCACTGTCATGGGCCACGTCGATCATGGTAAGACCTCGCTGCTCGACGCCATCCGCTCCACTGATGTTGCAGGCGGCGAAGCCGGCGGCATCACCCAGCACATCGGCGCCTACAAGGTCAAAATCACCAAGCCGGACTCGCCCGCCTTTGGTCGTGAGATCGTCTTCCTTGATACCCCCGGTCACGAAGCCTTTACCCGTATGCGTGCCCGCGGCGCCAAGGTCACTGACATCGTGGTCATCGTGGTTGCAGCGGACGACGGCGTTATGCCGCAAACGCTCGAAGCCATTGATCATGCGCGCGCCGCAAACGTGCCCATCATCGTCGCCGTCAACAAGATTGATAAGCCGGAAGCGCAGCCTGACCGCGTCAAGCAGCAACTCGCTGACCGCGGTCTGCAACCTGAAGCATGGGGCGGCGATACCGTATTCGTCGACGTCTCTGCCAAGAAGCGCATCAACCTCGACTTGCTCGAAGAAATGATCTGCCTCGTTGCAGACGTCGCCGCGCTCAAGGCCACGCCAGACCGCCCTGCGGTCGGCACCGTGCTCGAAGCCAAGCTCGATCGTGGCCGTGGTGCCGTGGCCAGCATCCTGGTGCAGAACGGTACGCTCCGCACTGGCGACAGCTACATCGTCGGCAACACCTTCGGCAAGATCCGCGCCATGTTCAATGACCGCGGCGTGGCTATCTCTGAGGCTGGTCCCTCCACCCCGGTCGAAATCCTCGGTCTTGAGAGCATGCCGGACGCGGGCGATACCTTCCTCGTCATGGCAGATCGCGACAAGGCCAAGGGCATCGCCCAGTACCGCAAGATGAAGGAGCGCGAAGCCCAACTCGCCAAGAGCTCCCGCGTCTCGCTCGAAGGTCTCGCTGAGCAGATCAAGCAGGCTGGCGTCAAGGACCTCAACATCATCCTCAAGGGCGATGTGCAGGGTTCCGTCGAAGTGCTGGCAGATTCGCTCCAGCGCATGTCGACGGAGAAGGTGCGTGTCCGCGTGCTCCACTCCGGCGTCGGCACTATCACCGAGTCGGATATCCTGCTGGCCTCTGCTTCCAACGCTGTGGTCATCGGCTTCAACGTGCGCCCTGAAAGCAAGGCGCAGGAGATTGCCGATCAGGAGCACATCGAGATTCGTCTGCACTCCATCATCTACGAGCTGCAGGACGAGATCACCAAGGCGATGTACGGCCTGCTCGACCCGGTTTTCAAGGAGAACTACCTTGGCCGCGCCGAAGTCCTCAACGTCTTCAAGGTCTCCAAGGTCGGCACCATTGCCGGTTGCCGCGTGACAGACGGTCTCATCAAGCGCGACTCGCAGGTGCGGGTCACGCGTGGCGGCGCCGAAGTCTACAAGGGCAAGATCGCCTCGCTCAAGCGCTTCAAAGACGATGTCTCTGAAGTCCGCGTGGGCGTCGAGTGCGGTATTGATCTCGGCAACTGGAAGGAAGTCCAGGTCGGCGACTTGATTGAAGCCTTCTCGACGGAGAAGATGGCCGCCGAACTTGGCGCCAACGCTGCCGTCGCAGCAGCAGAGGCTAAGGCAGCAGCCGCTGTTGCAGCCGCAGAAGCAGCCGCCGCGGAAGCAGAGAACAAGCCGGCAGAAGCCTAAACTCCTCGCCACAACAGAAACAAAACGGGGTGCTCATCGAGCACCCCGTTTTGCATTTGCCTTGGCTCTGTATGGTGTCGCCGTTTCCCCGAGAGTTGACAGAAATCTCTGACTGCGGGAAAGTTGAATTACGGCAGACATCCCGTTTGCACGTCGTAAGCGTTTACGGTAACCAACGCACCCTGATTACGCGAGCTGGCAATAAGCCGGTGAGCACGGAGGTGTGTTTATGGTTATGTACGCTCAAGCTGTTCCTTTCTTTTCTTTCTGGAAACTACCCGTTTTCAGCAAATCGTTCACCTTTGGAGGTGGGCGATGATGACTCTCTACAATCCCACCGTTGAACAGGTCATTTTGCGTCTCTACGCCGAGGCTAGAGAGAATGACCGACAGCTGGCGCTCGAACGAAAGGCTGCCGAGGCTGCCGGACGTCTTGACGAGGAGACTCTGGCCTCGATCCGGGACCGGACGTTTATGGCGGTAGCGCCGGAGGTTGGGAGGCTCTTCTATCTCCTGGTCCGGACCTACAGGCCGTCGCGCATTGTCGAGTTCGGAAGTTCGTTTGGGCTTTCGGCGATCCACCTGGCGGCAGCATTGCGAGATAACGGGTCGGGGCATCTGATCACAACCGAACAGAGCACGGAAAAGGCAGCACGCGCAGCGCAACACTTCGAGCAGGCTGGACTCTCTGACCTGATCGAACTGCGCCGGGGTGATGCCTTCGAGACGCTGCGAGGCGTGGAGCAGATCGACATGCTGTTCCTTGACGGATGGAAGCCTCTCTACCTGCCGCTACTTCGCCAGTTGGAGCCGGTTCTGTCTCCACGCTGCCTTGTGGTGGCCGATGACATCCTCAGCCATGCCGCAGTGCTCGCGCCTTATCTGGATTATGTTCGAGATAAGGCGAACGGGTATGTATCCTGCGAGATTCCGCTGGATGACGGTGTGGAGTTGTCCTTTCGTTGAGGATGTTTTGTACTGCGACGCGACCCAGCCATTTCTGGCTGGGTCGCGGCTCTTCCTTTGAAGGGCCTGGACATTCAGAATTTGTATTGGGGACGGTTTGGAGGAGTGCGGTCGCCGCTACGCGACGATGTCCCACGCATCCCGCGATGAGGCTGCGTGATGAATGGAGCACCCATCTTGAGGTAGTTGGAATGTATGGGCCACCCGCCCTCATTTGATGACACCTAGGGCGTATCCACATATAGACTTGGCCAGATTGAATTGATTTGTTGCACTTGGATAATGGCGAGTCGATACGAGTTGAGTGAAGCGCAGTGGCTGCGGATCAAAGATATACTTCCTGGCCGGGTAGAGCATGTTGGTCGGACGGCGTCGGACAACTGCCAGTTCGTCAACGGCGTGCTGTGGGTTCTTCGTTCCGGAGCACGTTGGAGCGATCTTCCGGAGCGTTATGGCAAGTACAAAAGCGCGCATACGCGGTTCATGCGTTGGGCGCGTAGCGGGGTGTGGGAGCGCATTTTCGCTGATCTGGTGGCGGACAAAAAGAACCAGTACCTGATGATCGACTCCACCATCGTTCGCGCCCATCAGCAAGCGGCCACGGGCCGCAAAAAAGGGGCTTCGAAGACCCGGCTCTGGGGCGTTCCCGAGGTGGTCTGAGTACCAAGATCCACCTGCTGGCGGACGAGGACGGCCTGCCGCTCGAGTTCCGCATCACCGCAGGCCAGGCCGGAGAGTACGCTCCGGCCGCGGAGTTGCTGGCCGGCCAACGGGCCGAAGCTGTCATCGCCGACCGAGGCTACGACGCTGACGTTTTGCTGGCGCAGTCGGCGAACATCGGGGCGCAGGCTGTAATCCCGCCGAAATGTAATCGCAAGTTCCAGCGCGCTTATGACCGCGAACTATACAAACAGCGCAACCGCATCGAACGGTGCTTCAACAAACTGAAACACTTCCGCCGCTTCGCCACCCGCTACTGTAGAACCATCCAGGCCTTCCGCTCCTTCACCGCACTCGCCTGCGCTTGGCTCCGGCTTAAGCTATATGTGGATACGCCCTAGATTGCGCCAATGTATTTCACATGAACCCGCTCTTCCTCTCGCTCATCGACCATCAGAACCGGGTACTTAGGGGTACTTGGGGATTTGAACAGCGCGATATGATCTACCGTGAGCCAGATAGAAGTTTTTATTCTGTCTACGGGGTCTACTGCCCAAACCGTGCCGTCTTCCAGCACTATCAGGGCACCGTGTTCGCTCTTATCGCTGATCCAGTGGTTATAGTCAACTTTGTTGCTTGCAAAAACTGGAAGGCAGAAGAAAAGAACTAGAAGCGCAACGTTACGCAGCATTTGGAGCCTCCATCGCGGCTGCGAGTATTTTATTCTCTGATCTCTCCTATGAGAGTTTTTACTTCTTCTCCGAGAAGATTTGATTCAGCACGGCCTCCTCGGCGCCGACAAACCTAAGAGTCGCGTGCATGACGAGTTCGGAAATGTCATAGAGACTGCTTGCCGCTGATGTGAGCATCAGCACCGCGGTCGTCATTCCGTCCGGGGGCTGGCGGCCATCGGCCATCGCTCGCGTGCCGAAAAGGAGAATTGCCTGCGAGTCCTGCGTTGCATCAAGGTCTAGGTCATCCAAAGTGGTGAGTAGGCTTACTAACACATAGGCAGAGCGCCCGTTCTTTTTGAGCGCGGCTAGAATTAATTGGGCACGGTCCACGGCTTGTTTGTCTTTGCTGTAAGCAGACGGATCTGCCTTGTCGAGAAATGGCTTGACTGCATCAAGTGTCTTCTGGAAGCCTTCCACCTTCTCAGATGCTTTTGCTGCAAGTTCCCCAACTTCTGCCTCAGAGGGCATGTCTGCCATCGGGTTAGGCGCGGATGCCTGGGAAGCAGTTTGAGCGCGTAGGGCACTAGCAAACATGATGCAGGCGGCAACGGCGGCAATTCTGAAAAGAGTTTTCATGCCAGCCATTTTCTCAGGAGCATTGAGCGCACGACAAGGAAAAATAGTCCGCAGCCATCCCACTAGACGCCACTAGACGTTCAATCCGGGGGCAGCATACATAATACCCAGACCACCAACCCCGGTCCGACTCATTCAGCCGTCGCGATGAGATCGTGGGGATATGGTCCATCGTCGCGATGGTCAATTCCGCTCAGACCTCAGGAAGCCACGGGCCTATAAACGGAATAGCCCTCAGCGCCGCTACCCAGGCCGTACCGTATCATCCATTCTGCAACGCTATTACCCGCCGAGTGTCGGGTCCTGGTTTTTAAACCAGGCGAGTGCGTGCTCAAAATGCTGTAGATCGAAATCCGGCCAATATTCATCCCGAATATAGAAATCTGCATAAATAGACTGTACCGGAAGGAAACCGCTTAATCGGCGTCTTCCTCCCCAGCGTACGATCAAATCCAGACGCGAAACCTCAGATGAACGCAGGCCGCCGTTCTTAAGACCGGCCAGATCCCATTCCCAGCCATAGTTGACCAGTAGATTCACCTTCATTCCCACACCCTGGCGATGCCGGAATTCGTTTAACGCCTTGGGGAATTGCGTCGAGGTTTCATCGCCGACGACAAGCAGAGCCGCTCCACGGCGTGCAATCTCAAAAGCAAATGCAACGCTGGCCTTGTTGAATGCCTGTTTCTGAATGGAAGGCCGCTTAGTGTTGTCCTGAGTAAAGCAATAGATGGAAGCTTCCTTGATCCCGCATTCTTTACATTTCTCGAACAGCAGCAATCCCGGGTTGATACCCTGAGCATATCCTGCTTCTTTTGGCAGGCCATGATCCACGGCCCAGCGTCGATTTCCATCGGGAATGAAGCCGATGTGACGCGGGATATTATTTTTCGCCATCGCACAGGTTCCTCAACCAAGCTTTACTTCCATCGATCTGTTAACCATTGCGAGTACATGCAACGATAGCAACAACGCAGTGCGCTGGGCAAGCTGTTCTGGCCCACTTCAGCCGTTTGATATGGCTCATCTCCTTCTTCCACCGCGCCACCTTCTGACTGACACAGCAACCGCTTCATGGACACAATCGCATGCTCCTCGAAGTTCCCCTGGGAGGGCATGATCGAATACACCAGCCGGCACTCCAGCGCCCTTTAGCCGACGCGATGAGATTGTGGGGACATGGTCCATCGTCGCGATGGTCAATTCTGCTCAGTTCTTAGAAAGCCTCGGGACTATAAACGGAATAGCCTTCAAGGCTGCTACCCATGCCATGTCGGATCAACGTGTATGAGGTAGAGGAGAATGATATGCCACAGTTTGGGTCACCTTTTTCAGAGTTGGCGAACAGCAGAAAACTCACAGACGAGGAACTCATTCGAGCGATTCGGTTCATGGTCGCCGCAGAGTACGAAGCGACTCAGATGTATGTGCAGCTAGCTGAATCGACCAGCAACAAACTCGCCAAGGCAGTGCTCAAGGACATAGCGGACGAGGAACTTGTCCACGCAGGCGAGTTTCTGAAGCTGTTGTACGAGCTTGCTCCCAATGAAAAAGCGCTCTATGCCAAGGGGGCGAATGAAGTGGAAGCGATTGGGAAATCACAACTTCATCACGCAAAGTAGGTAGCGCAGGCACCCAGGCTGGCGTGTGGCGCTGATGCCAGACTTCCCATCATCACTACGCTCCATCGCTGCTATTCCGACCGAAGTGTCGTGGCGGTTTGGATGAGTGCGGTCGCCGCTGTGCGACGATATCCCACGCATCCCGCGATGAGGCTGCATGATGAATGGGGCACCCAATCTTGAGGTGGTTTGGAATGCCCGGGCCGCCGCCCTACTGACCAGTGTCTATAACTGACAACATTCCACCCGGGATGTTTGAGATCGAATACACATATCTACCCTTTGACTCCAGGAATATTGGATAGGAAGTTGCCGGAAGAGATATGTATCCCTTCACACCTGGAGAAGCTGGATTGGATACATCCACTACCGCTACCGATGAATTTGTATAGCAGGCCACGTACGCTGTGGTTCCTTCCACGGTAACGTCTTGCGGGCTGCATGTTCCGCTCAATGAAGCCGTGCCTACCGGAGAAAGCGATGACGGATTGGATGTGTCGTAAATGTTCAACAAGTCCGCATCGTAAATCGTCTCGTACAAGTAACTGCCTTCGACATCCAGGCCTTGCGGACTGTGCTTCACCGGTAAACTGCTGAGTAAATAGGGCGATGCGGGATTGGAGATGTCGAATACAAGTATCTGGGAATTGTCGGAAGGCTGTGTCGGGGATTGCAGGTCGCTCTGCCCTGCCACATAAGCGTAGTTTCCCACTACCTTGATGTCGGCTACATTCACACCGGGAGTTCCCGTATTGGTCGATCCCACAATCGCCGGCGATGCAGGATTGGAAACGTCAACGACAACTAATGTGCTTATGGAATACGGGCCTACAAACGATATAACGTAGGCGTACTCCCCAGATACCCAAAGACCAAATCCATACGGTGGAATTTGAACGCTGCCGACAAACGCAGGCGCAGAAGGATTCGATACATCGTAGATTTGCAATAGATTTGTACTCGCCGTCCCTGTAGAAGACTCCAGATAGACGTATTTTCCCTGCACCCTTATGCCGGACTGGCCGGACCCGGATTGCCCAGAGCCTATCGATCCAGTTACTGACGTCGCGCTGACGACGGCCATGCTTGCGGGATTCGTGATATCCACTACATAGAATTGCGCAGCCGAGGATCCTACACCTTGATTGCCGTTGTCTCCCAGGATGTAAGCGTAGTTCCCTTGAATATCGAACGCGTCAAGTTCATAAGAAGAGTTAGGCACTACGCTGCCTACGACAGTCGACTTCTGGGCTTCTCCGTAAACCTGGAAACTGACTGGAGAGGAAGCTCCGCCGCCAGGTGCGGGATTGGCAACGACTACCGGATAGTTACCGAGTGCATAGAGATCGGACGCAGTGAGAGTGATCGTCAGTTGGCTGGAGCTGATGTACGTTGCGGCATGGGCAATGCCGTTGTACGTTACCGTCGAAGTAGCGAGGAAGTTAGCGCCATTGATAGTGAGCGTCTGCGCCGCACTGCCTACCTTCAGCGAAGCGGGAGAGAGGCTGGATATGCTGGGCACAGGATTAGAGCTTGAGCCGCATCCGGCAAGGAGCAGCGCTCCGCATAACACTCCGACTTTGCAGGACGCGAGAGAACCAGTTCGAATCGTAACTCTCATGGTTTAACTCTACTACTGGAATACCGTGCTTGAAATCATGGTATCGCCGGAGGCCGTCGGGCATGACGGCCTCCGGCGACCTGTTACTCTTTGAGTCTACGATGGTGAAAGAATATATCTCTCACTCACTCCTGATGATGGGGATTTTAACGATGTCTACGGTTAAGCTCGTACGCTCAATGACTTTCTTGCTGCGGATCATTTCGATGGCCGCCGGATTCCTGGTGCCAGCCTACGGTCTCGCATCTACTGCAACGTCAAACTCGGCGAGCGGTTATGCAATCTTCTCCCCAGACCTGATTGCAAAGTTGCCATCCCTTCGATCCACACCGACCGGCGCAACCACAATCAAGAAAGCGGACACCTATCTCAGTACCGTCCCCAAACCCATGCCCCGTTTACATGTCAGACACCTGAATGAGTCGACAGAATTTCATGACCAGTCCAATCTTGCCCAGCAGGATTGGGAGGCCATGATGTACCTGGGCCTGGCGTACCGCATCAGCGGAGACAAGCACTATCTGGATGCGGACGTTCGGTATTTTGGTGCCTGGGCTGAAGTCTTTAAGCCAGGTTTCGCTGACCTGGACCCCATCGATCAAGCCCAAACCGATCAACTGATGATGGCGTATGACCTCGTTCGCGACAGCCTTCCTGCTCCGATTGTCACTGAAATGAATACGCTCTGCAGATCGCTGGCGGAAGGATACATGCAGTGGTCCTCGACCTCAGGCCTGAATAACAATTTAGAGAGTCATGCCGTTGAGTTGGCGGTGTTGGCGTCTTACGAAACCAACGATCCGGAGCTGGAAAAGCGTGCGGCAAAGTTGTTCCTGAAGCAGGTGTCGAAGAACGTCGAAAAAGACGGTTCTGTCGTCGACTGGCACTTGCGTGACGCCCTTCTCTACGTCGATTTTGACTTGAAACCATTAACGACCGGAGCTCTTTCGGCCCACTTTCATGGTGTCGATTGGCTTCATGAAGGAGGAAAGAAATCCATCGCTCATGCCGCGGAGTGGCTGATACCGTATGCCGTCGGAGAACAGCAGCATATCGAGTTTGTTCACACCACCCTTGGGGGTGACAAAAGCCACAAACGCGAGGTCTGGAAACCTTCCAAGAATTCTCAAGATATTCTGGGCATGGCCGCTCTCATGGACCCCACGTTTGAATCCGCATTCCAGCAGTCCATGCGAGTCGCAAAATATCCACCGGGCATCCTCGTGGAGGTAATGTCGGCAATAGAGCCACAACCCACACATTAGTTGCCGTGTTTGGACAGGTGGCCTATACCTAACCTCTTGGCGAATATATGAGCCGCTCGCCAAATCCTCGAGAAGCAGATTCTTCGCTTGCACCCCAGAGAACAAGTGCGTTCGCCGGGGACCACCGCCTGCGCTCAGAATGACAGGGTATTTGCAGTGAACGGCTGATCCAGGACACTAGATCTTCTCCACCCAGACGGCGGTGCCGTAGGCCAGCACTTCGGTGACGCCCTGCATCAGCTCGTTGGCATCGTAGCGGGCGCTCACGATGGCGTTCGCGCCGTGCTCTGCCGCATGCTGCATCATCATCTGGAAGGCGTCGTTGCGCGTCTTCTCGCACAGCTCTGACAGGATGGTGATGTTGCCGCCGACCAGCGTCTGCAGGCCTGCGCCAATGGTGCCGAAGACGGAGCGCGAGCGCACGATGATGCCGCGCACGACGCCGAAATTCTTCGTGATCCTGTAGCCGGGAAGTTCAAGTGCGGTGGTCACCATATCGGGTGTAAGTGGCATGGGTTGTCTCCTCAAAGCAGAATCATAATCCTATTGTGTTGCAGCACAGGTAAGAAAAAGGCGTGCCCGCTGAGCACGCCTTTTTCCTGCGCGGCGCAGGTTAGAGCATTTTCCCTGTTGGGGTAATGAGTCGTAGCGGCACGCAAAAAGCAGATTTCTCCGCTACGCTGCGGAATGACAAACAAATGGGTTTAACTAAGCCTCTACGCCAACAGAAAATTTGCTCTAGGTTTGCATGGTCTCGGGTACTGTTACAGGTGCCGATTCCGGTTGCGAGATGAAGTTATACGTCAGGCCGCCGATGATGGCACCCATAATCGGTGCGACCCAGAAGAGCCACAGTTGCGCCAGCGCCCAGCCGCCGCAGAAGATGGCGACGCCGGTGGAGCGCGCCGGATTGATGGATGCGTTGGTGACGGGAATGCAGACCATGTGAGCGATGGTCAGCCCGAATCCGATGGCGATGGGAGCGAAGCCCTTGGGGGCGCGGGTATCGGTTGCGCCCAGGATAATCATCACGAACAGGCAGGTGAGCGCGGCTTCCGCGGCAAAGCCCGAATGCATGGAGTAGCCGCCGGGCGAGTGCAGCCCGTAGCCGTCGCTGGCGAACCCGGCATGCACGTTGAAGCCCGCGGCCGCGCTATGCGCAATCTTGTAGAGCAGAGCAGCGCCCGCCGTAGCGCCCACCACCTGGGCGATGACGTACGCGGGCAACTCTTTCCATGCAAAGCGCCCCCCCACCGCCAGCCCTACGCTGACCGCTGGGTTCAGATGGCAACCTGAGATGTGCCCGATGGCATACGCCAGGCAGAGTACCGTCAGGCCGAAGGCGAATGCCACGCCCACAAAGCCGATGCCGAATCCGGGGAAGCCCGCAGCCAGAACCGCGCTGCCGCATCCCACGAAAATCAACCAGAAGGTGCCGATTGCTTCTGTTGCTGCGCGTCTTCCAAGTCCCATCTATCGTCCTCTTTCGCGGTGCATGGATCTGCGCTCACACACGCCTGCAGCAGCGGGGGAAGCGCAGGTTTTGTAACTGTGCCGCTCACCATACACTTTTCATGCACCGCGGAATATCAAAAAAGCGCGAAAGGTAACCTGAACGGCACGTTTTCCTTGCAGGCATCCGCCTTTTCCCCTCCGCCGCCGCAGAGCGCCGGACCTTGTTATCATGAAAGAACCAATGGCAACGCAAGCACAGTCACAATCGCAAGCCGCACCTCAATCGCCTGGCAGGGCCACGGCCGCTCTCATCCTCGGCTGGATCATCCCCGGCGCCGGACACATTCTGCTGGGCAAGTGGGTTCGCGGAGTGCTGTTGTTCATCTCCATTGTCGCCATGTTTGCCATCGGCATCGGCCTGCAGGGCAAGGTCTACGTGCCCAACACCGGCGACCTGCTTGACATGCTCGGCTTTGTGGGCGACCTGGGTGCGGGCGGCCTGTATGTGATGGCGCGCCTCGCCGGATGGGGTGCTTCCACCGTGCAGATCGCCATTGCCGACTATGGCACCAAGTTCATCGTGGTGGCCGGCCTGCTCAACGTGATTGCCGCGATTGACGCGCATTCGCTCGCCAACGGAAGGAAGCCTTCAGCATGACGCTCTCTCACTTTTCCGCCGTGCTGCTGTATGCCTTCTTCGTTTCCATCGTCTTTGGCATCACCCAGCGTACGCAGCCGCGCAAAATGGCGCTCTTCGCTGCCTATTGCTTCGGACTGTTTGTCGTGGGAACGGTCGTGGCCAGCTGGGTGATGTGGCTGATCAAGCGCTAAGCTGTAACTTCCTGTTCTGACTTCGCAGCGGTCCACCCCAGCGCATCGAACTTATGGCGCACGCTGAACCCCATGCGCTCGTACAGCGCCACGGCTGGAGTATTTCCTTCTGTGACTGTCAGCGTGATGGCATCGAAGCGACGGCGCGTCAGCTGGGCCGCACAGTGGGTCAGCAACATCTGCCCCAGGCCCCGCCCGCGATACTCCGGCAACACGCAGATCTGGGTAATGTGCGCCACCTCCTCGCGTACCCGCGAACAGAGCAGCATGGCTACCATCTCGTCAGAGCCTTCCCGCAGGATGACGGACGAAGCATCCACATCAAACACGCCGCAGCCGGGGAAGCGCACGATGTTATGCAGGAACCGTAGCGCCCCATCCAGCGAACAGTACTGGTCGTTGATCTCCCCGTCCAGGTGCCCGGCATAGGCCTGGTGTACCACCCCCCCCGCCTGCTGGAACATGGCGCTGGACCACCCCCCCATGCTCAGGCCTTCGGGCAGCGCGCGGGCCGCTTCCGTCTCCGGTAGAAACCGTCCATCAGCCAGGTTGCATTCCATAAAAAGCCGCTGATGTACCGTGAATCCGGCCTTCACAAACGGTGCCGAAATTTCGCCTGCGGGGTGCAGGAGCAATTGCGATTCAATGCGCTCCACGTTGGGCGAGTTCTGCAGCAGCTCCAGTACGTGCATCAGCAGCAGGCGCTCCACCTCCACAGCACTCTGCGAGATGGAGGTAGCGGTGGATGCATACACATCCCCCACCACGGCTTTGGCGCCTTCATACACGCAAAAGACATACCCGCAGATGCGTCCCCGGTCCAGCGCAACAAAGCCCGGCAGCACCCGTGAATCCAGGTATTGCAGCAGCAGGTCGGCCGAGCTGCGATAGTCCCAGCGCAGTCTCGCGCTCCAGACGCGGCTCTCTTCATCCAGAAGACCGCGCAGTTGCCGCGCAGAAAAATGGCGAAGATCCAGTACTTCGAGTTGGGAGGGAACTTTCATTGACCTGCAAACTACTTATCGCGGAGTGTACGGGAAGCGCTGCAGGATTGGAAGCTGCGCCAGAAAGTCTTTACGGATGGGCTGCTACCCGGTACACCACCAGCCCCTGCCACGGGTAGGTAAACATCTCCGTCGCCGTCCGTCCAGCAAGTGACTGCTGTAGCTCTTGGGTCTGGGCGCGGCGCACCACCAGGATGTGCTCCTCGGGCGGAATACCGTTCAAGCCGTAGTTCACCATCGGGCGATTCAGGTAGAAGGCAAGGCCGTATTCCATGTCGCGGCGCACATCGTAGACGGCCACGGTATGCACGTCGGGCGCTGCCTTTGCGATGAGCCGCGCCAGCGGCCGTGCGGAGTAGTTTTCGTCCAGCAGCGGGCCGTTCTGCAGCGCGAAGTGATGGCCCATCACATCAAAGTGCACATCGCTCATCAGGAACAGGATGGAAGCAGCTACGGCGATGCAGGTCGCCATCCGCACCTTGCCGGAGCCGCACTTGGCCACGGTGACCAGGATGCCCACCACGAAGATCCCTGCAGCCATCGCTGCCAGCAGCACAACGTGCTTCGGCAGCCAGATGCGCTCCACCTTCATGTACGTGGGGCAGAGCAGGATAACGAAGGTGATAAACCCGGCGGTGCAGGCGTGCGTCCAGAGCAGCCAGCGCGGCATGGCCGCATGGCGGATGCGGTACAGGTAATCGCCCGTGAGAATGGTGATGGGCGGCAGCGCCGGCAGAATATAACCCGGCAGCTTGGAGCCGGAGAACGAGAAGAACACGATGGGGAAGATCGCCCATAACACCAGGAATTCCGGGAAGGCATCGCCGGCGCGTTGATAGCCGAGATAGCGTTGCGGATGCGAACGCACCTTCCACTCCGCAAGGGAGATTTGCAGCGCGTCCACCAGCGCGCGGATGGCGAAGACCGTCCACGGCATCAGCGCGAGCACCAGCACCACCAGGTAGTAATAGAACGGCTGGTGATGCATATAACGGTTGGTGCTGAAGCGCTCCAGGTTGTGCTCCAGGAAGAACTCGCGCAGGAAGGTAGGATTCTTGCGCTGCACGGCAATGTACCAGGGGAGCACCATAGCGAAGAACAGCAGGACGCCCGGCAGCCATATCGTTCGCCGCAGCAGCGACCACTCACGCCGCAGCGCGATGAACAGGAAGATGATGACCCCGGCCATGAACGGAGCTACCGGCCCCTTGGCCAGCGTTGCCGCGCCCACGAAGAAATACAGATCGAATAGCCAGAATTTCTTACCCGTCTCATACCATGCATACCAGCCAAGCATGCCGATACAGAACGGCGCGGCCAACTGCATATCTGTCGATGCGCCACGGGAGAATCCGATGATGCCCGCGCAGGATGCGGTAATCAATGCTGCATCCAGATGGCCGCCGGGCCGGAATCGTCGCATGTGCAGGAAGATCAGGATGATGAGGAACCCTGCGCCGGTAGCCGAAGGCAGGCGGGCAGACCAGTCCGCCACTCCGAATTCGCGGAAGAAGCCCATTGCGCGCCAGTAGTAGAGGGCCGGCTTTTCCAGCCAGGGCTGGCCGTACAGGATAGGGGTAACGGTGCCGGCCAGCAGGCAATGGTAGCTGGCCTCGATCGCCTTGGGCGCGAGGCTGTGCGGCACAATCTGGGCATGTAACGCATCGCATCCGTGGTTATGCGCGTCCAGCATTTCGCGGGCAATCTGTGCATAGCGCGGCTCGTCAGCGCCTACCAGCCCAAGCTGGGCGCCGCCAAACAGCGGCACCAGCCCGTACAGGAGAAAAAACGCGGTCAGCACCACCAGCACCAGCATTTCCCACATTGCCGTGGGCGAGAATTTCTCCGGCAGGGATGCGAAGAATGCGCTGTGTCTATTGCTGTGCGGTGATGGGCTCACGTAACAATCACTCTAGGCTCACGGATGGCCAGCGAAGCGGGTGGGATGTCCGATGTCATTGGTCTGTATCAGGTTAACAGAAAATACCACTTACCTCTAAACCGTTGGGGGAGGGAATTGCCGGAAACATTCCGTCCGACCAAGTTATATCGCCCTGCCAGGAATTGGAAGCAGATAGTGTGCTCTGCACACGGCCCTCAGCCAGGAGCAGGTTCTTACTTGGTTGAGGCGGCTGCGTCTGACACGGCTGCTTTGGCGGCGAGCTTGTCACTGCGCTTCTTCACCCGGCCCAGCAACTCGTCCATGCGCGATTCGATCTTCGCCGAACGGTCGATCTGGAAACTGAGATCGGGCACATGGCGCACACCCATGCGTTCCAGCAAGGTGTGCTTGATGAACCCGCGCGCGGCCATCAGGGCGGCAAGGGTATCTGCCTCTTCCTTTTCTCCGCCGTTTACCTGGATGAAGATGCGGGCAGATTTACCGCCCGGCGCCAGTACCACCTCTGATACGTAACAGGGTGCAATGCGCGGGTCAGAGAGTTCGCCCTCAAGCATGGCGCCAATCTCTTCTGAGAAGGTCCGGGCTACCCGGTTGCGATGATATGTACGCCCACGCTGTTCCATCTCACTAGTGTAAATGTTTCGTGACCGCGCCGCTCAGCCGGTTTCACCCTCGGCAAACGACCAGAAGCAGTCCAGAATTTCAGCTCCCAGCCCCACACAAAGGCCCCGCGCTGCCTTTTCCACCAGTTCCATCTGCCCGGTCAGGTAGTCGCGGGAGGCTGAGACGGCTGCCACGCCGAGCGTCGCCCGGTTCCAGAGCGTGGCGTCATCCAGTTCGCTGACGGAGATGTTGAAGCTATGGCGCAGTTTGTCCTTGAGCGAGCGAACGACTTGCCGCCGGTCTTTCAGCGAGGTGGCATGTTCAATCGCGAGTTCCAGCGTAAGCACGGCGACGGGCATGATGGAATTTTAGAGGACTTGTTCGATGGCTGCCTGTACCTCGGTGGCGGCAACGCCGGTCACGCGTACCCGCTTGCTGCGCGCATGCTGACCGCTCACAATCACCACGGCGGCGCGGGTCACTCCCAGCCACTTTGCGATGAACTCGATCAACGCCTCATTGGCGCGCCCATCGACCGGTGGCGTGGAGAGCGAGATCTTCAACGCATCAGCGTGAATGCCGGTGATGCCGCTCTTCCGCGCGCCGGGATGTACCCGCACGCTGAAGAGTGCGCCGTCTTTGCTGTCGGCAATGGGGAGTGCGGTCATGCCGGATTCTGTGCAGCGTAATCGCGCACACCGAAGATCGCCGTCCCAATGCGTACGCAGGTGGAACCCTCTTCAATCGCTACAGCGAAATCGTGCGACATGCCCATGGAGAGTTCCGGCAGCGGACTTTGCGGGTGCACTGCGGCCAGCGAATTACGTAATTCACGCAGCTGCCGGAAGTAAGGGCGAGCTTCTTCCGGATCGTCAAAGAACGGTGGAACCGTCATCAGCCCGCGCACATCCAGCGCCGGCAGCAAAGGCGTCGCATGCAGAATCTCATTGATTGCGCCGGGCGAGATGCCGTGCTTGCTCTCTTCGCTGGAAAGCTTCACCTCAATAAGCACGGTGAGCGTCTTGCCCAGCTTCAGCGCGGCCGCATTCAGCCGCTCGGCGAGCTTCAACGAATCGACGGCGTGGATAGCGTGGAACAACTCCGCGGCTTTGGCGGCTTTATTGGATTGCAGATGCCCGATCAGGGCGAATTGTGCACCATGCATCTCTGCCAGCTCAGCCGATTTCTGCTGAAATTCCTGCACCTTGTTTTCGCCGAATAGCCGGATGCCTGCAGCGTAGGCTTCACGCAGCGCGGCCGCCGGATGCGTCTTGCTCACGGCCATTAGTGCCACATCGCGCTCGCTGCGCCCGGCCCGCTCGCAGGCCGCGCCAATCGCCTGCCGCACCTGCACGATATTCTCTGCAATTGACATCACTGCAAGCCTACCGCATCCGCTACCATGGAAAGAAATATCAGCCGTTTGCCGCGGCTTATCTCCGAAAGATTCGCATCTAATTCCTCTATGTGGACAGTCCTGCTTCTGATCGGCTCTAACATCTTCATGACCTTTGCCTGGTACGGGCACCTCAAGTACAGGCAGACTTCGCTGTGGAAAGTCATTTTAATTAGTTGGGGAATCGCCCTCTTTGAATACTGCCTGCAGGTGCCGGCCAACCGCATTGGTGCGCGCACGTTCTCCCCGGACCAGCTTAAGGTGATCCAGGAGGTCATTACGCTCTCCGTCTTCGGCGTGTTCTCTGTCTTTTACTTTGGAGACCGGCTGCATTGGAACCATGCCGTCGCCTTTTGTTTCCTGGTCAGCGGTGCATTCTTCATGTTCCACAAGTTCTAGGCTCGCGGTTTACGGATGCCGGTGCAGTACGTGAATGGCAATGTCCGGGTAGAACTCGCGAAACACGGTGAAGCCGATATCGCGGGCGCAGGCATAGCCAAACTTTGTTGCCAGCACGCCAAAGGGCGATGACCCTGGCGGATAGTAATAAGGCGAGATCGCCTGTGCCGCCACCTTCCCGCCCAGCCCGGCGAGATTCGGCGTTGTTCGTCCGCCATACGTGCGTGCGATCGCGACGCGCGATGCAGAGTATTCCAGCCGCTTCCATTTTGAGCCGGAACCAACCGCGTAGTAGCGCGTGTCCTCGTGCAGGATGGTGGGCAGAACGAATGCTGCCAGGTAGTTTCCATCCGTCTTGTCCAGGAAGCCGCGCCAAGTATACGCCCAGAGCGGTGCGTTGCCGCCATTGTAGGTGTCGAGCGAAGGGTGCGCATCCTCTGCGTCGGCGATGCTGGAGGTGATGGCGAGAAAGAAGAAAGAAGAGTAATCGAAGGCCTGGTGCGTCGCGACCCTGAAGTTTTGCTTTATGGTTGGCGGCGGAGGATGTGAACCGGCGGACACGGCGCGGTAGTTTGGCATGATGCCAAGAATGCGCTTCGGCTGCTCTCCAGCTACACAGGGCATCTGCGGTGTGCACCGCGGACGCTTGATGGTGCCTTCCTTCTCGCTGGATGTGTCTTGCTGGCTCGTACTTGTGGACCGCGACGCCCATGCATCGGCAGGGGCCAGGCTTGCGACCTCGAATTGTGGCGTGGGTGCGTCGGGCAGTGCAGCCTGCTGGGCATGAGATGAAACAGTCGTGGCGCAGAGCAGACACAGCAAGAGATTGAATTTATACAAGTAATTTTCCTGACAAGGAACTGAGATTGCAGCAACGCAAAACGGGACTGTACTGAATTAGACCCGGCAGCGGTCGCGGAGTTTCAACTTTAAGGTTTTTTTGTGCTATTTAGCCTGAAATGAGCCATAACTGAGCAGGGATTCAGTGTCCGTGCTCCTCAAGGTACTTCTCCACCTCAAGCGCCGCCATACAGCCCGATCCCGCTGCCGTAATGGCTTGGCGGTAACGGCGGTCCTGCACGTCGCCGCATGCAAATACTGACGGCAGTACCTGCCCGTCCAGCGTAGTGAAGACATTGTGCTGCGTCTTGATGTAGCCATCCGCGTCCAGGTCAATCTGCCCCTTGAACATGGTGGCGTTCGGTTCATGCCCAATTCCCAGGAACATGCCGGTGACCGGCAGAATGCTCTCGGCGCCGTTCTTGCGATTCTTAAGCCGCAGCCCCTTAACGTCCTTGTCTTCTACGCCCAGCACTTCTTCCACCGTGGTATTGGTAATGAACTCAATGTTCGGGTGCGCCACGGCGCGGTCCAGCATGATCTTGGACGCACGGAAGTTTTCGCTGCGATTGACCAGCGTGACCTTGGAGGCAAAGCGGGTCAGGAACAGCGCCTCTTCCATGGCAGAGTCACCGCCGCCGATTACCGCAATCTCCTTGCCGGAGAAGAAAAATCCGTCGCAGGTAGCGCAGCTTGAAACGCCGTGGCCAATCAGCGCCTGTTCAGAGGGCAGGCCCAGCCAGCGTGCGCTGGCGCCGCTCGCGATGATGAGCGTGCGCGTGCAGATAATCTCGTGGCCCACATGCAGCTCAATGGGGTGCTTGCCCAGGTGTGCGGCATCCAGGTGCCCCATGCGCATCACTGCGCCAAAACGCGTGGCCTGCTGCTTCATGTTCTCAATCAGCTGCGGCCCCTGTACGCCCTCAGGCCAGCCGGGAAAGTTCTCAACCAGCGTGGTGATGGAGAGCTGCCCGCCGGGCTCATGGCCCTCAAGCACCAATGGATTAAGGTTGGCGCGGGCGCAGTAGATAGCAGCGGTAAGGCCGGCGCAGCCGGTCCCCAGGATGACGACGTCTTGGATGGGTTGGTTCGCGGGATTCGTGTCTGGCATGGTCGTTCTCCATTGTAACGGCTCAAGGGGGGTGCCGCCGCTACGCAGGGCTGTGAGTATTGGAGTCAAAATTCGGCAAAAGGACGCAAGGCTAGAATGGAGATATGGCAAATCTGACCCTGGTTTATGGCATGCGTTTACTCCCCGCGGACGAGGTTGTACAGGTTGGCGAGGCCCCCGTGGATTTGAAGAATGGCAATCAGGCGCACGTCACCATGCACGTGCTGGAGGGTAGCCGCGAGCAGATTGAAGCCCAGCTGCGGCATAGTATTGACGCTTTTTTTGATTTCTATCCTGAGATATAGGCAAACTGGTTTTCCGCCGGAAGGTTCTTCCGCCCTCCATCTGCATCCAATGAATGGAGTTACCCACAGAGGAACGAACGCATGCCCGCACCCGAGCGCAAACGTGTCGTCATCATCGGCGGAGGCTTTGCCGGTATTCATGCCGCGCTTGGCCTGAAGAATATGGCGGTCGACGTCACCATCATCGACCGCCGGAACCACCACACCTTCCAGCCGCTTCTCTACCAGGTCGCACTCGCGGTGCTCTCACCGGCTAACATCGCGCAACCCATTCGCACCATGTTGCGTGCCTACCCGAACATTGAAGTGCTCATGGATGAGGTCGTGGGCTTCGATACCGCACAGCAGCGCGTGAATCTGCGCTCCGGCGTGCAACTGATGTATGACTACCTGATCGTCGCTACCGGGTCCACGCACTCCTACTTCGGCCATGACGAGTGGTCCGCGCTTGCTCCCGGCCTGAAGACGATCGAAGATGCCATTGAGATTCGCCGCCGCGTTCTGCTTGCGTTCGAGCTGGCGGAGCGGCAGATGGTAGAGACCGGCATCCACCCCGCGCTGGATTTTATTATCATTGGCGGCGGCCCTACCGGCGTGGAACTTGCGGGTGCTATCTCGGATATCGCAAAGCTCTACATGGCGCGCGACTTTCACCATATCAATCCATCCAGCGCTCACGTGCTCATTCTCGAAGGCTCTCCCAGTATTCTCGCGGCATATCCCGAAGACCTGCGCCAGAAGGCTGTGGAACAATTGCGCGCACTTGATGTGGAAGTTCGTACCGGTGCGCATGTGACGGCAATTGAGCCTGGTGCGGTTTACATCGGCACAGAGAAGATTCCGGCTACGGTCACGTTGTGGGCGGCCGGTGTGCAGGCTTCTCCGCTGGGTAGATTACTGGGATTTGAGACAGACCGTCGCGGCTGCGTGTTGGTGGATTCCCATCTGAATCCTGCGGGGCATCCGGAGATATTCGTCTGCGGCGATCTGGCGCATGTGGAGCAGGATGGCCACCAGGTTCCGGGTGTAGCCCAGCCTGCCATGCAGATGGGCGACCACGCCGCGCGATTGATCGCAGCCGATCTTGCCGGGCGCCAGCGGACTGACTTCCATTATTTTGATAAAGGCGATCTTGCTACCATTGGACGCAAAGCTGCTGTGGCCCGCGTGGCATGGCCGTTCAAGGCCCATCTCAGCGGCTTCTCCGCATGGCTCATCTGGCTGCTGGTGCACATCTTCTTCCTGATTGGTTTCCGCAACCGCCTCAGCGTCTTCCGCGAATGGGCGTGGACCTATCTCAGCTTCAAGGATGGGGTCCGCCTCATCACCGGATCGCTGGAACTGCCGGGCTGGGAAGAACAGCGAGGGCTGGAAGTTCCCGCTGGCAAGATCGTCAGCGAGCTGCCGGCAAAGAATAGCGGGGCAAAGTAAACCGCCGCCTGCTGGAAATTCCACCAATATTCACTGTGCCATAGTATTTTGTTGCTATCGCGCGATGCAGGAGAGTGATGTGATGCACGGTTGTTCACTGATTTCTGCGGAGGCACGATGAAGCCGCAGCCACGGGCCTCCTTTCTGGAAGTGCTGCTGGTATTTCTGCGCCTTGGCTGCACATCGTTCGGCGGCCCCATTGCGCATTTCGGTTACTTTCGCAAGGAACTCATCGAGCGTCGCCGCTGGTGCAGTGAAAGCACCTTCGCTGAAATCATCGCAATCGCGCAGTCGCTGCCCGGTCCAGCCAGCAGCCAGACGGGGTTCGCACTCGGAGTGGTGCGCGCCGGATGGCTCGGTGGGCTGGCTGCGTGGATTGGTTTCACGTTGCCGTCAGCAGCGCTCATGCTTGCAGCCGCCTACGGGCACTCCTTTCTCTCTGGCAGTGCCGGCGCCGCGCTGTTGCATGCATTGCAGATTGTTGCGGTGGCGGTAGTCGCCCAGGCAATACTCACCATGCAACGTTCGCTGGCGCCGAATGCTTTGCGACTGGCGATAGCCGTAGCCGGTGCGTGTATTGTGCTCTTCCTGCCGACGCATTTTGCCACGCTCATCGCGATCAGTTTCGGCGCTGCAGCCGGTCTGCAATTTTGCCGCACTTCAATGCACAAGAACAGCGAACCCTTTGTGCTGCATCTATCGCGAAGAGCAGGGATGATTGCAGCAGGTGTTTTCTTCCTTCTGCTGGTGGTGCCGCAACTGCTTGCACATAGTACGCACGCTCAGGCGCTTCAGGTCTTCGCCGCGTTCTATCGCAGCGGTGCGTTAGTGTTTGGCGGCGGCCACGTCGTTCTTCCGCTCCTGGAGGATGCAGTGGTTGCACCCGGCTGGGTCACGCAGCCGGTTTTTCTTGCAGGATATGGTGCAGCCCAGGCATTGCCCGGCCCGCTCTTTGCCTTCGCCGCTTATCTTGGCGCAGCCATGCACTCGGCTTCCAGCTCGCTGCTCTATGGTCTGCTGGGGCTGATCGGAATCTTCGCGCCGGGCATGCTGGCCATGGCTGCGGTGCTGCCGTTCTGGAGCACCTTCCGGCATAACCTGGCCATGCAGTCAGCGCTGCGGGGCATCAACGCCAGTGTTGTGGGCATACTGTTTGCAGCCTTCGTCCATCCGCTATGGAGCTTCACCATCCACCGGCCAAGCGATTTCTGCTTCGCTCTGCTGGCCTTTGCCATGCTGGTCTGGTGGAAGCTGCCGTCGTGGATAGTGGTTGTAACCACCGTGACCGCTTATATGCTGTTTGTCAGAATCGTGTGACCCGGCAACCTATACCGCTGTTACCCATTCACCCTTGCGCATCAGCGGCTCTACCCCCCCGGTTTGGGTCACGCCATCCACATCGATCTTGTCCGAACCTATCATCCAATCCACATGGATCAGGCTTTCGTTCGCGCCCCTGGCCGCAAGTTGTTCGGGCTCCAGCATGTCGCCGCCACGGATGCAGGAGCTGTAAGCCTGCCCCAGCGCAATGTGGCTTGCTGCATTCTCGTCGAAGAGGGTATTGAAGAAGAGCAGGCCGCTCGCTGAGATGGGTGAGGAGTGCGGCACCAGTGCCACTTCGCCTAGCCGCCGCGCTCCTTCGTCGGTATCGATCAATCGCTGAAACGCTTCCTGCCCCTCGCTCGCCTTTGCATCCACAATGCAGCCGGCTTCAAAGCGCACCTCGATGTCCTTGATCAGCGTGCCCTGGTGCGAAAGCGGTTTGGTGCTGCGCACCGTGCCGTTCACTCGATACTTGTGCGGTGTGGTGAAGACCTCTTCCGTTGGAATATTCGGCATGCAACTGATGCCATTGTTTGCTTTGCCCCCACCGCCGAGCCATTTGTGTTCATCGGCCAGCCCAATCTCCAGGTTGGTTCCCGGCCCGGTATAGCGCAGGGCAGTATAGTTCTTGCCATTCAGCATTTTCGAGCGCAGTTTCAATTGTTGCGAGTGCAGTTTCCACGCAGCAATGGGATCATCTTCATACACGCGCGATGCGGCAAAGATAGCATCCCATAATTTTTCCAGTGCTGCTTCCGGTGAATCTTCCGGGAAGACCAGCGCCGCCCATTCCGGGGTAGCACTGGCGACAATGCCCCAGTTGATATCGTGCCGCGTAATCATCTCCATGGCCGGCTTGGAGGCTTGCGACGCAGCTTTGCTGGCACGGGCTATCTTTGACTGATCCTGCCCCGCAAGCAGCGCCGGATTGCCGCCGGAAACGGCCAGCCGGGCAGCGTTGCCCCTAAATGCAGCATGCAGCGCATCTGCCAGCCATACTGAAGTGGTGTCAAAACTTTCATCGCGCCCAAAGCGGTAGCGCGCCAGGATGCATTCATCATCCGAGAAGTAAGGGGATACCAGCAGCACGCCTGATTTGTAAGCGTGCTCGGTGACCAGGCGCACCAGGTCGAGCGCCTCAATGGGTGCTGAGATCAGTAATTCTTGCGGCGGGGTCTGTCCAGGCTCAATGCCCAGACCGACACGTACCGCAACCTGGGCTAGGCGGTCCAGCGATTCTGCAAAGGTAGGGTTCTTCTTGGTGGTATTCACTTTTGCTATTTTATTCTTAAAATTGCGACGTCTTAATCATTAAAACCAATAGATTCGGGCTATTTCAGCAGATAAAATCCATCCGGAATTCCCAAAAACGGAAACGCCCGGGAGCTAGTTGATTCTCTTGAGCAAAAGCTGCAATTGGGCGCACTTTTTATGGCACTACTGAGAATCAGTTATGATTTAGAAGATGAGATTTAACCGCCCAAGCGCGCCCGGCCGTAGCCCCTGGAGAATTATCCTGGCGCTGCTCTGTGTTGTGCTGGTGGTTGCTTCAGCCACGGTAGAGCTGACCCACAGCCATGCGGATGGCGAGCATGCCGGTTGCGCGCTCTGTGCTACGGCCCATGTCGTGGTCCAGACGGCTCCCATCGCCGCGTTGCTGGTTGTCTTTGCCTTTGCATCTGCCGTGGTACGCCCCGCAAGCGCACTGCATGGCACCCGCCCCTCCGTCTTTGCTCTATTTACCCGCCCTCCTCCAGCCTGTCTCGCAGCCATCTAACTATTTGTCGCGAGCCATTGCGTTTCAACGCAATGGACCATCCATAGTCAGGCAAGCCACATCAGGAGGGACAGATGTCCAGATTCCAACGCAGCGCTGCTTTCATTGCGCTGGCCACAGTATTTTCAATCACATTGTTGCGCGCTGAATCGGCGCCGTCCGCTGTCCCGCCGCCGCAATCGGTACAGGCGTCCGGAACCGCCGGCACGGTTACGGGCTACGTGACTGACCCCAGCGGCGCAGCCGTTACCGGGGCCAATGTCACGCTTTCCAATGCTGCCAGCGGCTTCACCCGTAGCGTAGTGACCGGCGGCGACGGCGGTTTCTCGCTCACCAATATTCCGTTTGACCAATACCGCCTCAGCGCGTCCGCGCCCGGATTTAATAGCATCTCGCAGCCGTTGGTGCTGCGTTCTGCCGTACCCGCCCGTGTCACCCTGGCGCTCACCATCACCAGCAACACCACGGTTACGGTGGAGGCAGGCGGCGACTTGATCGAGACAGATTCATCCTTCCATACCGATCTTGATCGCGTCATGATCGACCAGCTCCCGGTTGAGAGTGCAACGTCTTCGCTCAGTTCCATCATTACGCTCACCACGCCGGGTGTTTCGGCAGATTCCAATGGCCTGTTCCACGGCTTGGGCGACCATGCGGAGAATGCGTTCTACCTGGATGGACAGCCCATTACTGACCAGCAGAGCAAGGTCTTCTCCAACCAGATTCCGTCAGATGCTGTGCAGTCGCTGGAAGTAATCTCCGGCGCGCCCACGGCTGAGTACGGCGAAAAAACATCGCTGGTCGCTGTCATCACAACCCGCAGCGGGCAGGGCGTGACCTCTCCGCACGGCGAGATCACCGCCAGCTATGGAACCTTTGGCACGTCCACGCTGGCTGCATCACTCGCAATCGGTGCGGCAAAGTGGGGCAATTTCATTGCGGTTGACGGCCTGCAAACCGGTCGCTTCCTGGATCCTGCGGAGTTTGCCGTCTTCCATGACCATGGCAATGAAGAGAACGTCTTTGATCGCGGTGATCTGCAACTCTCGAAGGCCACATCACTGCATACCGATGTGCAGTATTCGCGATCCTGGTTCCAGACGCCTAATTCGTATGACACATTGAACGCAGGTGTGCTGGACCCGCTTGCGCACAATCCCGTGGGTCCCGAGGACCAGCGTTCGCAGATCGGTACGCTGGATGTTGCGCCCACGCTCACACGCGTCGTCAACAACTACGCCGTGGCCAACGTTGGCGCCTGGGTGCGCCGTGATGCCTACAATTACTACCCGTCGAATAACCCTTTCGCTGATAACGGGCCTATCCAGCAGGAGTCCCTCCGCCAGTACCGCACCCTGACCAATGCCGGTCTGCGTGCCGACTATTCTTATGTCCGTGGCGCTCATAATGCGAAGGCCGGCGTCACCTACCAGCAGACGTTCCTCAACGAGAATGATTACCTCGGCATCGTCGATCCCACTCTCAACTCGCCCTGCATCGACGCCGGCGGCAACCCCATCCCCGGCTATAACCTGATCTCACAATGTGTACCCGCCGGCTATCAGCAAAACGTTGCGGCCAATCCCAATGCGACCAATCCTTTCATCCCGCTGCTGATCTGCTATGACCTCACGCGCACAATCTCCACGGGCAACGGCTGCAGCTATAACAGCTCAACCGTCTATGGGTTCCTCGGTCATACTGATGTGAAACTGCTCTCGCTCTATGTGCAGGATGCCATCACCAAGGGCAACTTCGTCTTCAGCCTTGGACTGCGCGGCGATCTGTACAACGCGCTCTCCGTGGCGCGCATGCCGGAGCCTCGTGTCGGTATCGCTTACAACGTCAAGCCCAGCAGCACAATCCTGCGCATAAGCTACGCGCGCACCATGGAGACGCCATTCAACGAGAACCTTGTGCTCTCAAGCCGCGGCTGCAACTCTGCGGTCATCGCTGACCTGATTCCGTGTGTGCCGTCAAACTTCAATCCCAGCCAGCGCAATGAGTTCCACGCCGGTCTGCAGCAGCAGTTTGGCAAACACCTGGTCTTCAACGGTGAGTACATCTGGAAGTACACCCATAATGGCTACGACTTCAGCGTTCTGGGTGCTACCCCGGTAACCTTCCCGATCGAGTGGAAGAATGCCAAGATCCCCGGCTTCGCAATCGGATTGAATCTTACTGAGACGCACGGCTTCACCGCGTTTGTCACCCTGTCCAGTGTGGCGGCGCGGTTCTTCTCGCCGCAGATCGGTGGTCTGGGAACCACGGTCGGCCAGGTGCCCGGCCCGTTCCGCATTGATCACGATGAAAAGTTCAACCAGACCACGCATCTGCAATACACGCTGAAGCATGGTCCTGCGAAAGGTACCTGGCTTGGCTTCAACTGGCGCTTTGACTCCGGCAACGTCGCGGGTCAAGTGCCGTGCTACGGCATCGGGCCGGGCAATGATTGTCCGCGATCCACCACGCTCGGCGGCCAGCCCGCCATCGATCTCAGCAAGCTGACTGCAGATGAAGAGTTTCAGGCCGGTCTCATCTGCAACGGCGATAAGGCTACGCCAACGCACGCGCTTGGCGTTCAATATGCTGGTGTCCAGTATGCTGCTTGCTATGCTTCGCAGCTTACCTCGTCATTGGTTGATATCCCCGCACCCGGCACAGAGAATGACGACCACAATCCTCCACGGGTGAAGCCGCGCAACCTGTTTGACCTCTCGCTTGGGCAGGACAATCTCTTTCACGGGCAGAAGCGGCAGTTCTCGGCGCGGCTTACGGTCATCAACCTGGCCAACCAATACGGACTGTATAACTTCCTTTCTACCTTCAGCGGAACCCACTATGTAACGCCTCGTTCCATGACGGCGGAGGTGGGCTTCCACTTCTAAAGCGCAATGCGCGGCTCTATCAATCCAGAACCCGCAGCGCCCATGTGCCCTGTTTCGCACATGGGCGCTGCATAATTTACCTTCCATTCACAGAGCATTCTCCAAACGTTCATACTGAGTTGCGACCATCACTCCTAACGGACACATCTGGCAAGAACAGTTGAACCTGCGCGGAATTTTGCCCGTAGGCCCAGCCACTTAGCCGGTCCGTTACGAGGAACGATGAAACGTATCAGCATGTTGACTGCAGTTCTGGCCGCCGCAGTTTGCGTCACCGCCGGTGCCCAGTCTGCCCAGGACGCCAAGACGCCCACCAAGGCCGCAAAATCACATAAAAAGGCCGACACCAGCAGCGAAGAACTTCGCCTGCTTCGCGAACAACTGCAGAAGCAGCAGAGCGAAATTGACGCTCTGAAGTCGCAAGCTGCTTCCAGTGGTCAACAGGCAGCCTCAGCCACGCAGGCTGCAACCGATGCGCAGACCCAGGCAGCCGCTGCAGCCGCAGCCGCAGCCCAGGCCAGCAGCAGTTCGGCCGCTACCGCCAGCAAGGTTGACGATATCTCATCCAGCGTGACTGACCTCAAGGCCAGCACCGCAGGCATCACTGAGACCATCGTCACCAATCAGGCCAATCTCAGTGCAGATATTGATTCGCCCACTGCATTGCGCTACAAGGGCGTCACCATTACGCCCATCGGCTTCTTCGCGGCAGAGTCTGTTTGGCGCCAACGCTCGCTGAACTCTGACGTCAACACGCCGTTCAACTCCACGCTCTTCCCGGGCGCGGCCCAGTACAACACCAGCGAGTTCAATATGAGCGCTCGCCAGTCGCGTCTCGGCGTTTTGGTGCAGGGCAAGCTTTCCAAAGTCGCCCTCACCGGCTACTTCGAGGGTGACTTCCTGGGCTCCGGTACAACCTCAAACGATAACCAGAGCAACAGCTATGTATTCCGTCAACGTCAGTTCTTCGGTCAGATGGCCTTCACCAACGGCTTCACCATCACCGGTGGCCAAACCTGGTCGCTGGTAACGGAAGACAAGACCGGAACCGATGCGCGCTCTGAAGTGCTGCCGCAGACGCCCGATGCGCAATACGTCATCGGCTTTAGCTGGGCACGTCAGGCAACCCTGCGGTTCGCACTGAAGCAGGGCATCGCCACCTATGCCGTCGCTCTGGAAAGTGCGCAGAATATATTCAGCGCGACCAACGCCAATAACAATTTTTTCTTCGGCAACGCAGGCACCAGCGGTGGTCTCTTCAATGCCTTCAACGGAAACTACTCAAACAACGTCGCTCCTGATCTCATTGTGAAGGCGTCGTTCGATCCAAAGTACGGCCACTTTGAAATCGGCGGCCTTGCCCGTTTCTTCCGCGACCGCGTATACCCCAATGGCACCGCTACTCCGGCCTCGGCTGCTGGCGCTTACAACAGCACCAAGACCGGCGGTGGAATCTTCTTCAACGCTCACGTCCCCATGTCCAAGTACTTCACGCTTGGAGTGCATGGCCTGACGGGAGATGGCGTTGACCGCTACGGCACTGCCACACTGCCTGACAGCACCGTGCATCCGGACGGAACTCTGGCGCTCATCCGCGGCACGCAGGGTCTCCTATCGCTCGAATTCCACCCCACTCCGAAGCTTGATATCTATGGCTACGGCGGCGGCGAGTATGCGCAGCGCACCGTATACGATACCGGCACAAAGCTCGTAGGTTATGCACCTGTCTCGAACAACGTGGCGGGTTGCTATACCGAGCTCCCCCCCACTGCAGGCGGCACGGTCGGCTACAATCCTGCCAGTGCCGGTAGCTGCTCCGCAGCCACGCGTGCACTGCTGGAAGGTACAGCCAGTGTGATATATCGCTTCTATAATGGCCCCAAGGGCCGCGTACAGGTGAACGTCGCTTATAGCTTCCTGCAGCGCAATGCCTGGGCGGGAACGGTGACGGCAGGTTCGGCTTACAACACGCCGGCCGCAACATCCAGCCCGGCTGGCAACAACAACATGGTATTTACCAGCCTGCGCTATTACATTCCGTAGTACGCAGCTGACAAGAGTTCCAGAAAACGATGGGCCACCCCATGACCGGGTGGCTCATCACACGAAGTGAAGCTCACAGGAGAGATCGATGAAGATGAAGCTTTTTTCCGTACTTTTGCTGGCTGGTATGGCGGCTACCGCAGGCGCGCAGAATCTGACCGGCGCCGGCGCAACCTTCCCGAATCCCATCTACTCGCGCTGGTTCAGCGAGTACAGCGCATCGCATCCCGGCGTTCAGATTAACTACCAGTCGCAGGGGTCGGGCGCCGGCATTCGCCAGGTGTCGCAAAAGATCGTGGACTTCGGCGCCTCTGACGGCCCCATGACCGATCAGCAGCTTGCGGAATCCAAAATCAAGCTGGTCCATATCCCCACCGTGCTCGGCGCAGTCGTCCCGGTCTATAACATTCCCGGTGTCAACCGCGACCTCAACTTCTCGCCTGATGTGATTGCAGACATCTACCTCGGCCACATCACCCGCTGGAACGATGCCCGCATCGCGAAGGACAATCCCGGAGTTAGCTTCCCGGATCACCAGATCCTTCCCGTCTACCGTGCTGACGGTTCCGGCACCACCTACATCTTCACGGATTTTCTCAGCAAGATCAGCTCTGATTTCCAGTCTAAGGTGGGCAAGAGCACCTCGGTTCGCTGGCCCATCGGCTTTGGCCAGAAGGGCAATGAAGGCGTAGCCGGCATGGTGCGCAGCACTCCCTTCAGCATGGGCTACGTTGAGCTGATCTATGCCGCTTCAAACAAGATGTCGTACGGCAACGTGAAGAACTCATCCGGCAAGTTCGTGAAGGCGTCTACCGAGAGCGTAACGGCTGCTGCTGCGGCCGCCTCAAAGAACATGCCTGCGGATTACCGCGTATCCATTACCAATGCAGCAGGTCCGGCTTCCTACCCCATCTCGTCCTTCACCTGGCTGCTGATTCCGGTCAAGTCGGATGACCCGCGGAAGGGCAAAGTGCTGAATGACTTCCTGCACTGGATGCTCGATAAAGGTGAGTCTGAGGCTGCCGGTATGACCTACGCTCCGCTACCGAAGCCGGTTGCAGACCGTGTTCGCCAGACCATCAACGGTATCCACTAGAACTCGGCGCACCAAACGAATCAAGGGCTCGCGAACCTGCGGGCCCTTTTCTTTGTGTGCCGAGCATGTTTAACAGCTTTGGGGTGGAAGTCCCCTTCACATCCTGATGGAGGAGAAGTGATAGCGAAGCGCCAGGGCATCGTCGCGAGGCGAGGTCTGGAAGCAGCGTGGAGCAAAGACGCGAGCCGATGGACAAGAACCGGATATGAGGCATACGGCGCCGGACGAGCGGGCAAAGGACCGCGAAGTCCATATCCATCAAGGGTGCTGGTTGTAAATTCGGCGGTTGCGCGTTGAAGGCGGTTGAACTTACCTCGGGAGGTCTGTCGCATGTCCCGGAATCGGGACTGAGGGTGGAGCGATCCGCTCTGATCGTGCGGCAGAAGTCAGCAGCGGGCATAGTAGTTGCGCAAGCGGCGAAGGCCCAAACGGAAGGAAGGGGCAAGTAGGCGGCGCGAATCGATGGGCATCAAGCGGCAGAACAACCAGCTTCGGCTGGCCTTCGGCGAGGAGGAGAGGAGTGAAGCTCCGATGGCTCCTGGCGAAGGGTCCGAAACGCCCACGGCGAAGCGCATGATCGAAAGCCCGGCTAATCATGATCAACTGATGGAAGAGGTCTGCGGGCGAGAGAACTGCCTGCAGGCTTTTAAGCGAGTGAAGTCCAACAAGGGCAGTCCGGGCATCGACGGCATGACGGTCGATGATCTATCTGCCTACTTGAAGGAGCACTGGCCAGCCATCCGGGAGCAACTGCTGAGTGGGACTTACAAGCCGCATCCGGTGAGGCGGGTAGAGATACCCAAGCCGGACGGAGGGGTGCGTCAGCTGGGCATCCCGACGGTGCTGGATCGCATGGTTCAGCAAGCGGTGATGCAAGTCCTGCAAGGCAGATGGGACGCGGAGTTTTCCGAACACAGTCACGGGTTCCGGCCCGGACGCTCGGCACATCAGGCAGTAGCTAAGGCGCAGCAGTACATAGCCGAAGGTCGCCGCTGGGTGGTTGATCTGGATCTCGAAAAGTTCTTCGACCGGGTCAACCACGACAAGCTGATGGCAGCCGTAGCGCGGCGGGTTGCGGACAAGAGGATGCTCAAGCTGATTCGAGCGTTCCTCACCGCGGGGGTGATGGAGAACGGGCTGGTGAGTCCGGTGGATGAGGGCACGCCGCAAGGCGGGCCGTTATCGCCACTGCTGTCGAACCTTGTGCTCGACGAACTTGATCGGGAACTGGAACGGCGCAAGCACTGCTTCGTGCGGTATGCGGACGACTGCAACATCTACGTTCGCAGCCGGCGGGCAGGGGAGCGGGTGAAGCGGAGCATTACCGGCTTCATCGAGCGGCGTCTCAAACTCAAGGTCAATGAGCAGAAGAGCGCAGTGGCTCGACCGGTGGACCGTAAGTTCCTCGGCTTCAGCTTTACCGGCGCAAAAGAGCCGAAGCGGCGTATCGCCCCCAAGGCCCTGGTGCGCTTCAAGCAGAAGGTGCGGGAACTTACGGGCCGGACTCGGGGTATCAGTATCGAGCGGATGACGAAGGAACTGGCCAGCTATTTACGCGGCTGGAAGAGCTACTTCGGCTTCTCGCAGACGCCCTCGGTGTTTAGGAATCTGGACCCATGGATACGGCGAAGGTTGCGATCCATGATCTGGAAGCAGTGGAAACGCGGCAAGGTGCGGTTCGCCAAGCTGTGTGCTCTGGGAGTGAGCAAAGACCTGGCTGCCCAAACCGCCGGGAGCGTTCACGGTCCATGGCACATCGCCAACAGCCCCGCTCTGAGCTATGCGCTTCCAAACGCGTACTTCGACAAGCTTGGTGTCCCCAGGTTGTTCACTGGTCCTTAGCTCAATCCGTCCGAACCGCCGGATGCGGACCCGCATGTCCGGTGGTGTGGCAGGGGAGGAGAGGCGACTCTCCCCCCTATGCCGATTTGCTCTTGTGGAATGAATCAGCGATAGAAATTGAGATAGAGATTGCGTACCGTTGCGTAGCATTCGCACGATGCCTTCTCCAGCCCTTTTGGATCCAGGATGGTGATGGATCCACGGCTGTAGCGGATGAGGTTCTGGCGCTGCAGCGTTCCTGCCACCAGGGTCACGGTGGTGCGGCGCGCTCCCAGCATGGTTGCCATAAACTCCTGCGTCAGGTGGAAGGTATCGCCATTGGCGCGGTCGCGCACCATCAGCAGCCAGCGTGCCAGCCGCTGTTCGGCATCGTGCAGCCGGTTACATGCCGCTAACTGCCCCAGAATGAAGCCCTGGCTTTGTACGCATTGCAGGATGGCGTGGTGCAGTGCCTCTGAGCGGTTGAACTCAGTCTGCAGTTCCTTGAAGGGCATGCGCAGCGCGGTGCCTTCCATCTGCATAAAACAGCGGTTCGGAACCCGGGCCTGCCCTAGCAGGTGAAAGCTCTCTACCAGCCCTTCATTCCCCCATATGCCCACCTCGGCAGTGGAGCCGTCGGCCATATTGCTCACAATGGAGGCTACGCCGGATGTAATGAAATGAGCGTACTTCGGGGTCTCTTCCGGCTCATACAACGCAGTTCTGAGGGGTAACGATACGGGCTTCAGTCGCGAGACGAAGGAGTCACGATATGGCTGCGGCAAGCTGGCCAGCAGTAAATTCATAGCCTTTGCGGCCATCTAACCCTTGCTCTCTCTATTCCTGAATTGCCCTTTTGCGGCGGCAGGTTACTGACAAGATTGTCCGAGTCAGTGCCCGAAGTATCTCATTGATAAATCACTCCTTATGTCCGGTACAGAACAGAAGAAGCGAATTTTCCAGAAGTGAACTCTGGCAAGCACAACCATCCTTTCCCCGAAGGAGATCGTAAGGGGCTCTATTGCATTGATTCTCTGCATCAGCCGTGATCCGCTGCTATTGCAGACGCGCAAATGGGTCCTCGAAGCATATTTTCAGGTGGATAGCGCCGGCAGGTTGTCGGAGGCGTCTTCGTCTTTAGCGCAGCGAAACTATGACCTCATTCTTCTTTGCTATTCACTTTCAGAAGAAGAGTGCCGCGAAATCACCCAACTCATTCGGGCCAAATATCCAAAGAGCAGGATTCTGGCCATTCAGTCGGGAAGCAATACTTATGCTGAAGCATACTCCGATCAGCAAATAAATGTCGGAGCCGGTCCCTATGCCTTGCTCAAGCAGGTGGCCGGCATGCTGGACCCGAACCTGGCGAACAAGGTGACACGCCGTTCTGAGCGTCCACTCCGTCCCAGGTCAAAGATTCCGCCCATGTCCGCCGCCGCTGCGGTGCCCACAGCTCCCATTCGGGCAAAGGTCCGTTCGATAGCGCGTTACGATCCCGAGTGGCGCACGCGCAGCAGCCATGCGCTGACCGCCAGCACCAGCCACGCCAGGCATGCCTCTGCCAACACCATGCCCCCGCGTTGCATCGCAAGTGCGCGCCAAACCACCAGCGCAAATCCCATCAATCCAATGCAGCCCATTGCCGTCCCCGCCGCATCCAGCCCGGCTGCTACTCTGCCGCGTTCCGTGCCATCACTGCCGACTGTAGCCTTATCTTTTTTCTCGTGCTTTTCAATCAGGCTGGCGCTTGCCGGAAAGATCGCTGGGAACGCGAGGAACAGTCCACCCACCGCTGGGCCAAAGTGTTTCGCAATCAGGTAAGCAGCCACGGTACATACACCGCCAAACAGAAAGCGCATCCCAACCTCGTGCGGCTTAATCTCTTTCAGCGAATCGAGTGAGGCCTTTACGATCATGCCGGCCACCTCACAAGCAGGGCATACAGCCCCAGCGCTACGCCAAACCACACCGGCATCAGCGCCAGCGTCGTCACCAGAGAATGCGTCTTGTGGCGCAGCAGGAGCCAGCTCACGCTGCTCGCGTAGAGGAAGAATGCAATCGCACCCAGCAGCATGGAGCGCGCTTCCACCGCGGCATAAGCGTGTCCATGATGAACGATGGTCAGGCCCAGGCTGGCCAGCGCAATGGAAGGCGCTGCTCCGAACAGCCCGGCAAACGTCTTCGGGCGGAATACCTCGCCCAGCAGCGCAAATGAGCTGACGACAGTGCCGCCAATTAAGAATCGGATCAAGAGTTCTTCCATCGCGGAATTCAGTCTACGGGATTCCGCCGGTAAGTACATCTGGATAAGGAGCTTTCCCGCCAGATGGCGTCCCGGCTCCGGGTTCGAGTGCCATCCTCCCGATTCATGGAGAAAAATGCCTGAAAATTGCCCCTTCTTGCCCGTTAACATGGCCGCCGCGGCAGGGGCGTATCCTGTGTGACAGGACCGTGCTGTGACCCTTGTCACTTGCCGGTCAACCCCAGACTGTTAGGCTGGAAACACTATGAATGCTCTTTTGTTGGACCGTATCCACTTTGCATTCACCGTCACTTATCACTATCTCTTCCCCCAGCTCACCATGGGCCTGGCATTCCTGATTGTCATCCTCAAGTTCATTGCCATCCGCAAGAACGACGAGCGCTACAACCAGGCAGCCCGCTTCTGGGCCAAGATCTTCGCAGTGAACTTCCTGCTCGGGGTGGTCACCGGCATCCCCATGGAATTCCAGTTTGGAACGAATTGGTCTGAGTTCTCCCGCCGCACCGGCGGTGTCATCGGCCAGCCCCTCGCCATGGAAGGCGTCTTCTCTTTCTTTCTTGAATCCACCTTCCTCGGCCTGTTTTTGTACGGCGAGAAGCGGCTCTCCCGCTGGGCGCACTTTGGCGCCGCCAGTATGGTCTGGCTGGGCTCCTGGATATCCGGCTTCTTCATCATCGTGACCAACGCATGGATGCAGCATCCAGTCGCCTATAACCTGCTGCCCAACGGAACCTACCAGATTGCCAGCTTCTGGGGCCTGCTGATGAACCCCTGGGCGTGGCTGATGTATGCGCACAACATGTGCGCCACCGTAGTTACGGCCGCGTTTGTGATGGCTGCCGTGGGCGCGTTCTATGTGCTGGAGAAGCGCAACATAGAGTATGGCCGCATCTTCCTGAAGCTCGGCGTCGTCGCTGGCATCATCTCCTGCATTTTGCAGATCTTCCCCACGGGCGACCTCCACGGCAAGTACATGGCCAAGCACCAACCCGCCGCCGTTGCTGGAATGGAAGCCCTGTACCACACCCAGCGCAATGCGCCGATGATATTGATGGGCCAGCCCAACGAACAGACTCAGACGATTGATAATCCATTGGTCGTCAACAATGTGCTGAGCTTCCTGATCTACGGAACCACCTCGGCTGAGGTGAAGGGGCTTGATCAGTTTCCCCGCGACCAGTGGCCCAGCGCGCTGCCGCTGCTCTATTACAGCTACCACATCATGGCTGGGCTCGGAACGTGGTTTATGCTGCTGATGGGTGTAGCTGCGCTGCTGTTGTGGCGCGGCAGGCTCTACACCGCACGCTGGATCCTGTGGCCTATCCTGCTCAGCTTTCCGCTGCCGTACATCGCTACCACTGCGGGCTGGATGACTGCGGAGATCGGCCGCCAGCCCTGGCTGGTATATGGCCTCATGCGCACCGACCAGGGCTTCTCAACGCATGTATCCGCCGGCAACAGCCTGTTCACGCTGCTCGGCTTTCTCGGCATGTATTCAGTGCTCTCCATCCTCTGGATCGTGATTGTGTACCGGGCGATTGAGATCGGTCCATCTGATGTGCATCCACCTGCTGAAACGCTTACCGCATAACGGAGTAACGGGAGAAAGCTATGGGATTCCTCTGGTTCTGGATTGTCGCCGTCATGATCGCCATGTACGTGGTGCTTGATGGCTTTGACCTCGGCGTCGGCATTCTCTATCCATTCCTGGCACGGACTGAAGCTGAGCGGCAGACCTTGATTCATTCCATCGGGCCCGTATGGGATGGCAATGAAGTATGGCTGCTGGCTGGCGGCGGAACGCTCTTCTTTGCCTTCCCGCTGGCGTACGCTTCCTCCTTCAGCGGATTTTATCTTCCGCTTATGATCGTGCTCTGGCTGCTCATCCTCCGTGGTTTAAGCATCGAACTGCGTATGCACCTTGAAAGCACGACCTGGCGCAGCCTGTTTGACGGTCTTTTCTTTCTCTCCAGCGCATTGCTGGCCGTCTTCTTTGGCGCCGCGCTGGCTAACGTAATTCGCGGCGTGCCACTGGGCCCTGACAACTACTTTTTCCTGCCGCTGTGGACGAACTGGCGTGTCGGCGTATCGCCCGGCATCCTGGATTGGTACACGGTGATTGGCGGTGTGGTTGCACTGGTCGCGCTGGCAATGCATGGTGCGCTCTATCTGGTCATGAAGGCTCCCGGTGAACTGGAACTGCGCGCCCGCAGGTTTGCACGCTCCATCTGGATACTGGTGCTTCTGGTCACGATTGTCAGCCTGCTTGGAACGATTGCCGTGCGCCATGCCGCGCTCGACAACTATCGCGCGCACCCCATCCTGTTCCTGATACCTGCGCTGGTCATCGCTTCGCTTGCCGGGGTGCAGTTATTCAGCAAAAAACCGCTCGCTGCTTTTCTTTCTTCCTGTTTTTACCTGGTGTTCATGCTGGTCGGCGCGGCCACGGGACTTTATCCCACCATTCTCGCCTCAACCACTGACGCAGCAAACGACATTACCATCGCCAAGGCGCTCTCCGGTCCGCATACCCTGCACGTAGGTCTGGTCTGGTGGACAATCGGCATGGTGCTCGCAGTGATTTACTTCTGTACAACGTACTTTATGTTCCGCGGAAAGGTGCCAGACGATGCCAGTTACGGCCACTAAACCAGAATCGAAACGGAGTCTCCCCATGGACCAGCCTCTTACTCCTGATGAATTGCGCCGCATGAATGCCTACTGGCGTGCCTGTAACTATCTCTCTGTCGGCATGATCTATCTGCGCGAAAACCCTCTGCTCCAAGAGCCGCTGAAGCCGGAGCACATCAAGCGCCGCCTGCTGGGTCACTGGGGTTCTGATCCGGGGCAGTCATTCACCTGGGTTCATCTGAACCGGCTGATTAAAAAGTTTGACCTCAACATGATCTACATCTCAGGTCCGGGCCACGGCGCTCCCGCCACGCTGGCCAATAGCTATCTGGAAGGCCAATACTCTGAGATCTATCCTGACTGCAGCCAGGACGCCTCTGGCATGCACAAGTTTTTCCGCCAGTTTTCATTCCCCGGCGGCATCGGCAGCCATTGCACGCCAGAGACTCCAGGCTCCATTCACGAGGGCGGGGAACTGGGCTATAGCCTCTCCCACGGTTACGGTGCGGCGTTTGATAATCCCGACCTTATCGTTACCGTCATGGTCGGCGATGGCGAAGCCGAGACAGGCCCGCTTGCCACCTCGTGGCACTCCAACAAGTTTCTTGATCCGGTGCGCGATGGTGCAGTTCTGCCCATCCTGCATTTGAATGGCTACAAGATCTCCAACCCAACCATCCTTGCGCGCATCTCGCATCAGGAATTGGAAGACCTCTTCCACGGCTACGGCTACAAGCCCTACTTCGTAGAAGGCCACGATCCGGAGACCATGCACCAGAAGATGGCCGCCGTTCTGGAAGAATGCATCGTGGAAATTCGCGCTATTCAGCAGCACGCGCGCACTACCGGCGACACCACGCGCCCGATATGGCCCATGGTAGTGCTGCGCTCGCCCAAGGGCTGGACGGGCCCCAAGACTGTCGATGGCCATAAGGTCGAAGATTTCTGGCGTGCCCATCAGGTGCCGATTCTGGACCCCGTCACCAACAAGCAGAGCCTGCAGCAGGTTGAAGAGTGGATGAAGAGTTACAAACCGGAGGAGCTCTTCGATGCAACCGGCCGCCCTGTGGCAGAGTTGCGCGAACTCGCGCCCGTCGGCGCGCGCCGCATCAGCGCGAATCCTCATGCCAATGGCGGATTATTGCGCAAGCCGCTCGACATGCCCGGTTTCCGCGATTACGCCGTGGAGATGAAGACTCCGGGAACGGATTACATCTCCCCCACTGAGACGTGCGGCGCTTTCCTGCGCGACGTGATGAAGCGCAACATGAACAGCTTCCGCGTCTTCTGCCCGGATGAGAATGCCTCCAACCGCCTGACCGCTATTTACGCCGCGTCCAAGAAGACCTGGATGGCTGACATGAAGCCGGAAGACTCTGACGGCGGTGAGCTGGCAGTCGATGGCCGGGTGATGGAGATGCTGAGTGAGCACACGCTTGAGGGCTGGTTTGAAGGCTACGTCCTCACCGGGCGCCACGGCTTCTTCTCCAGTTATGAAGCCTTCGTCCACGTAATCGACTCCATGTTCAATCAGCATGCCAAGTGGCTGGAGAAATCAAAGCAGGAAATCCGCTGGCGCGCGCCCATCTCTTCCATCAATCTGCTCATCACGTCGCTGGTATGGCGTCAGGATCACAACGGTTTTACCCATCAGGATCCTGGCTTCCTTGACCTCGTCACCAACAAGAGCCCGAACGTAGTCCGCATCTATCTTCCGCCCGATGCCAATTGTCTGCTCAGCATCACCGATCATTGCCTGCGCACGACGGACTACATCAACGTAATTGTTTCAGACAAGCAGCCCCACCTCGTCTTCCTGGGTATGGAAGATGCCGTCAAGCACTGCACCAAGGGTGTCGGCATATGGGATTGGGCCAGCACTGACGCCGGGGAAGAACCGGACGTGGTGATGGCCTGCGCAGGAGACATTGCGACCATGGAAGCACTGGCCGCGGTCGCCATTCTGAAAGAAAAGTTCCCCGACCTGAAGATACGCTTTGTGAATGTGGTCGATCTGTTTCGTCTCATGCCGGAGAAAGAGCATCCTCACGGCCTGTCTGATCGCGACTTCGATTCTCTCTTCACACAGGACAAGCCGGTTATCTTCAATTTTCACGGCTATGCCACGCTTATTCATAAGCTCAGCTATCGCCGCACCAATCACAGCAACATCCACGTGCGCGGCTACAAGGAAAAAGGCAATATCAACACGCCTCTTGAGCTGGCAATCATCAATCAGGTGGATCGCTTCAACCTCGCCATTGACGTCATTGATCGCGTGCCGCGTCTGCACACCGCAGGTGCCCACGTTAAGGAATGGCTCAAGGGAGAGATCATCGAACATTTGGAATACGCCCACGCTGAGGGCATTGACAAGGAAGAAATTCGCAACTGGACATGGCCGGGATAAATAAATAATGCAAACAATTGATAAGAGTCAGAGCGAGAGCGTCATTCTCGTTCTCAACAGTGGATCATCATCGCTTAAATTCAGTCTTTACTACCACGGAACCACGGACGAGGAGCTTATTCTCGAAGGCCGCGCTGAGGCCATTGGCCGCGACGACGGCACCTTTCGCATCAAGCTCGCGGACGGCACCAAGCTGGTGGATGAGAAGAACGTCAACCAGTCACAGCCCGATGCGCTGCTGAAGGTCGCAGCCCTCATGCGCGAAAAGCTGCACGTTGTACCTGTAGCGGTTGCGCATCGCATCGTTAACGGCGGCCCCAACCTGCTGAAGCATCAGCTGGCTACCGACGCAGCCATTGCTGAGCTGGCGCGCTGCGTGCACTTCGCTCCCGTACACACGCCGGCTGCGCTCTCCGTCGTGTATGAGGCGAAGAAGATATTCTCCGCCTGTCCCCACTTCCTCTGTTTCGATACGGCCTTCCACAGCACCATGCCGGAAGTCGCAAAACATCTGCCGATTCCTACTCGTTATTACGAGCAAGGCGTTATCCGCTATGGCGCGCATGGTCTCTCCTTTGAGTCGCTCGTCTACGCGCTGGGCAAGGATCTTCCGAAGCGTGCTGTTTTCGCACATCTGGGCAACGGTTCCAGCATCACCGCCGTGCTCGATGGCAAATCCATTGACACCTCCATGGGTTTGACGCCCACCGGTGGCGTTCCCATGGGCACGCGCACCGGCGATCTGGATCCCGGCGTGGTGATCTACCTCATGCGCAATGAGCATCTCACTGCCGATCAGATGCAGGAGCTGCTCAATGGCGAGTGCGGCCTCACCGCATTCTCCAATGGCGAAAGCGATATGCAGGTCATTACTGCACGTGCCAACGCGGGCGATACTGCTGCGGAGTTTGCCATGCTTGCTTTCTCCACCGCCATCCGCAAGTGGATTGGTTCGTATGCTGCGCTGATGGGCGGCATTGACATGCTGGTCTTCTCCGGCGGCATCGGCGAGAACAGCGTCGAAGTACGCACTCGCGTATGCGATGGCCTGCAGTTCCTCGGCATTGACCTGCATGCGCCAAACGGCAATGTGCGCGTGGTCAAGACGGAAGAAGAGCGCCAGATTGCACGCCATGCGCGCAACCTGTTGCATGCGTAAGCACCTGGTTTGTGATGGAAAGGGACGGGCTTCGGCTCGTCCCTGTTGTTTTAATTTCGATTCGTGATCGAGACTGAACGAGTGGCGTCGCCGCCGTGTGCCCCATGATGATGCCCTTCAAACAGCATCCACGCCGAAAGCAGGATCAGGTTCAGTCCGAACACGCCCAGGTAGCTGTAGATGGCCCAGGCGACGTTTCTGTAGCCCAGGATCGCCAGTGTCAGCAGCGTGCAGGCTGACACGGCTGCGATGGCAGACGATACATAGCACCAGCGCGAGCGGTGATGATCCGATGTGCCCCGCGCCACAATGAATTCAGCAACCGCAACGCTGGCAGCCTGTGTCGCTGCGACATACAGGAACCAGTCGATGGTGACGCGGTCATAGATGACGGAGAAGAGCAGTACGCCGATAGCCACCCCGCCCAGCCCTTGCAGCAACAGCGCAAGCCGTCCTGGCCTGTGCCGCGGAACCATGAAGCTGCTTGCAATCACGATGGAGCTGTCGACCACGCCATAGGCTGCCAGGCACAGAATGGTAGTGACGATAGCGAATGGCAGCAGCAAAACGGTGGCGGAGAGTCCGTTCAGAAAGAGAATGGCCGTTCCCGTAGCGACGGCGAGAAACCCCCGCAACAGCATCGCAATCCAGTACTCGGTATAGGTACGCATGGCAATCGGCCTCGCGTTCAGGAATGCTGTCTAATCCGTGGTCAGAGTAGCACTTGCAGCAAGCGCCTGCGGTGATGAAAAGCATCGAAACTGTTTAAAAATGTATGATTTGTGACATACATCACAAACCGGTGTGGAGTATGACACAGTAACTCATCCTTCTGGCGGCATATCGTTCAATTTGTATGACATGAAAGATTGCGAGGCACTTTATGCCAGCTATCAAAGATCGCGTCGAAGTCGCTGTTGGAAAGATCCTTTTAGCAACCGACTTTTCTTCTGTTTCGACCACCGCTGCGGCCTATGCCCGGGCGATTGCCCACCGCTTCTCATCCACCGTGCTGGTTACCAACGTCATAGACGCGCCTACTGAGGTTGCATTGGCAGGCGTAGCCCTTGCTCCTGACGCGAATGAGCTGAAGCGCGACAGCACGGCCCGGCTGGATACGCTCGCCAAGACCTTCACCGGCCTTCGCACCGTCACCAAGGTGCTGGATGCTTCTACGCCGGCTGCTACCGCACTGCTTCAGGAAGCCCACAGCACGGAAGCGGACATGATCATCATGGGCACTACCTCCAAACGTGGCGTGGAGAAGCTGCTGGTAGGGTCCACCGCGGAGAGCGTGATCCGCAATGCGACCTGCCCGGTGCTCACCATCGGGCCGCATGTACGTCCGCCATCGGAAGATCCGCTGGCTTTCCACACCATTCTGTACGCAACGGATTTCAGCACGCAGGCCGCGAAGGCCGCCATCTATGCGCTCTCCTTCGCGCAAGACAGCGCCGCGCATCTCTTCTTGTGCCATGTATCCAAGGTCGGCCAGACGGAACTGGCTGATGAATTGCCCACTGAGCAGGATCTCGAAGCATCGCTGCGCCGCCTCATTCCGCCCTCGGCGTATGACTACTGCACGCCCACCTGTGTGGTGGAGCATGGCCATACTCCGTCGGCATTGCTTGGCCTTGCGCAATCAATCAACGCTGATCTTATTGTTCTTGGCTCACGCAAGAGCTCTTTTTGGCTACAATATATTGATACGGGCCTGACTCCAGCATTATTGGCGGGGGCAAAGTGCCCCGTGTTGACGGTTTGCTAGTTTCGCCCGCTTTGACGGGCCCCATCCCGACTCTAGCAATTCATTTCCGTCGGATGTAAAGCTCGGTATTTGCCTTTTTGAATTTTTAGGATGGGACTCTATGGCTCAGGTTGGCAAGAAACGCGACATTCGCGATTGCGATAACTGTGAGTACCGCACGCTCCGGATGTTCTGCAACCTGAATGCGGAAGCGCTTGAAGACTTTGAAGCCATTGGTATTCAGGCCACCTTCCCCAAGGGCGCCACACTCTTCCAGGAAGATCAGCCGAGCAACGGCGTCATCGTTCTCTGCACCGGCCAGGTAAAACTCTCCTGCGCTTCCAAAGAGGGCAAGACCCTTATTCTCAAAATTGCCATGCCGGGCGACGTGCTTGGGCTGGGCGCTGTCATTTCGAATACGCCGCACGAGGTCACCGCTGAGACGCTGGAGCCCACGCAAATCAAGAGCATCCGCCGGCCAGATTTCCTGGCCTTCCTGCAGAAGCACGGCGAAGCCAGCCTGCATGCCGCGCAATCGCTCTCTGCTGAATACAAAACCGCCTTCTTTGATGCACGGCGCCTTGCGCTCTCCGGTTCGGTTGCCGGCCGCCTTGCCGCCATCCTGCTTGACTGGGCGCGCAATGCCTCCTGTGGCAAGCCGGAACTCCGCTTTACCATGGCGCTGACGCATGAGGATCTGGCCAGCCTGGCCAGCACCTCGCGTGAGACTGTTACCCGTCTGCTCGGCCGCTTCCAGAAAGAGAAGCTCATCCAGATTCGTGGCACATCCATCCTGATTCTCGCTCCGGAAAAACTCGAGACGCTCATCGCTTAGCTGTGTTTCCAAAGTCTTAGCTCTATGCCCACATAACCACGTGACGACGGTCACAGCCGATGCCACTCAGCGCCCCTATCCTTAATCCAGAAATAGGGAGGAGTCCTGAGGGGATGATGGTGAATCGTTACTTAAATCCGCTCTACCGTGAATCATGGATTTCTGACCGCGGCGGATACTCCTACCCCTTCGTATGCCGTTGCTTCTCCGGATGTTGTGTTGCGGCGCGACCGGAAACACCTTCGATGGAAAAGCAGGAGGCAAAATGACGCAACTCAGTACTGCAACAGCGTCTCCGTCAGATAAACGGACTGGGGAGCAGGTATCGCGCATGGAGCAGGGTATACAGCCGCCAACAAAGTTTCGCAGAATTCTGGTTGCAACCGATTTCTCCGGCGCGTCGCACGCTGCACTCAACATGGCGCTACGCCTCAGCCTGAACTTTCAGGCGCACCTGTCACTGCTCCACGTTTTTGAATATGCTGAAGCCGCTAGCCCTACCGCTGGTGGAACCGTCGAAGGCTTGAACGCGCTCGAAGAGCTTGCGCTGGAGCGCTTGAATCATTCGCTGCTGGAAGTGAAGGAGACAGGCGTCAAGGCGTCCATCGTCACCAAGACCGGTTGCGCTCCGAACGCGATTCTGGAAACTGTGATCGCTGAGAAAATTGATCTGGTCATTCTCGGAACCAACGGATTCCGCGGCGTTGAGCGGCTGGCTCATGGTTCTACGGCAGAAGCAGTGCTGCGCAAATCTACCTGCCCTGTGCTCACCATTGGCCCGCATGCCACCCATTGCATGACCATCAAACCGCCTGAGGGCGCCATCGTTTTCGCGACCGATTTCAATCGTGCCAGCGCCCCAGCCATTGGGTATGCTGCCAGCTTTGCCCATCTGCTTGAGGCTCAGCTGCGTTGCCTGCACGTGCTTCCGCGCATGGTTGAGGGAAACTCGGAAGACGATGTGGTTCCCGCCATCATCAAGGTTGCACTGCACCACGTTGCCAATGAATGCAAAGCCGTTGGACAGGATACGGTCTGCGATATCGGCTATGGCTGCGACGTATCGTATGCGGTGGTGGACTATGCCAAGCAGTACGATGCT
>Ga0302267_10000258_pt1 | contig 69890 bp, 61 predicted proteins | sample III_Bog_E1_3_FD_194555 | JGI IMG/M metagenome (GOLD analysis project Ga0302267, IMG submission 194555) | Peat permafrost microbial communities from Stordalen Mire near Abisko, Sweden - III_Bog_E1_3 | ecosystem: Environmental > Terrestrial > Soil > Wetlands > Peat | place: Sweden: Abisko...
GCCTCCTCGGCCTGCCCGCCGAACAGGAGCTGAACCTCACCGACGCGGTTCCCTACGCCAACCTCGCCGAGATGCCGCTCGAACAGGCATGCGCCCTGGCCTACCAGCGGCGCAAGGACCTGCTCGGTCTCACCGCGCAGCTCGAGGTCGCGCAGCGCGCGCAGAAGGCGGTGAAGTACCAACACCTCCCATCGCTCTCCTTCAACAGCGACTACGGCGTGCTGGGTGTGACCCACGGCAACTACCACGGCGTCTTTACCGCCCAGGGAACGCTGAAGATCCCAATCTTCGAGGAGGGACGCTTCCGTGGCGAGAGCGAGGTTGCCGCGGCCCAGCAGATCTCCCTCCAGCGCCAGATCGCGTCGCTCAAGATCACCATCGACGCCCAGATCCGCGCCAGCCGGATGGACGTCGAGTCCTCCGCCGAACTGGTCAAGGTCGCGCGCAGTAACGTCGAGCTCGCCTCCCAGGCGCTCGCCGACACGCGCGACCGCTTCAGTGCAGGCGTCGCCGACAACCTCCCCGTCGTTGAAGCGCAGGCCGCACTCGCCGCCGCCCAGAGCCGCCTCATCGCCACCGAGTTCCTCTTCAACCAATCCAAGCTCACCCTCGCCCGCAACACCGGCGTCGTCGAGACCCAGTACAACCAATACCTCGGACGATACCAATCTCTCGTTCCTTCGCCGCCGGGTTTATGAAACTATAGGCAACATGGCAGAGGGCCAAACTGAGGTTGCGGAGTATGGTGCAGAGATCGGCGCCGGCAGCGCGTTTCTCTCGCGCGACTTCGGGCTCTACCAAGCGGCGCGCCTGCTGGTGATCCTGGGCGCGGAGGCGCAGTGGATTGCCGTGGCCTGGCAGGTCTACCAGATCACTCATTCGCCGCTCTATCTCGGCCTCACCGGGCTGACCCTCTTCGCTCCCGGTCTCTTCTTTATGCTTGCCGCCGGACATGTGGCCGACCGCTACGACCGGCGCTCGGTGATCCTTACCTGCTATTCGATTCAGGCCCTCTGCACGCTCGCGCTGATACACTTTGCGCTGCATCCGACAGGCCGCGTCTGGCCGATCTTCGTTGTGCTCTTCGGCATTGGAACAGGCCGCGCCTTCAGCAGCCCGGCTTCCGCAGCCTTCTTGCCCAGCCTGGTGCACAGCAACCACTTTGTCAAAGCGGTCACCTGGGGGTCCATCGTCTTCCAGATCGCCAACATCGCCGGGCCTGCGGTGGGCGGGCTGCTCTTCACCCTGCGCCTGGACGGCGTGCCGTCGCGTTGGAACGGCGGGGCCGCGGTCTACGCCTTCACCCTGTTGACGCTGCTGGCCTTCCTCGTGCTGGTGGGCATGATGCGTACCAAGCCGGTGCGCATGGTCAAGAACGCCTTCAATTTGGAGACCATGCTGGCCGGCTTCAAATATGTGTTCCAGACCAGGCTGCTGCTTGGCTCCATCTCGCTGGATTTCTTTGTCGTGTTTTTGGGTGGCGCCACGGCGCTTCTGCCCATCTTTGCCGTTGACATTCTGCACGCCGGCATGGCGCGCCCTGGGTCTGCTGCGCGCCATGCCCGCCCTGGGAGCACTCATTGTCTCGCTGGTGCTGACGGTGTGTCCCGTCAAGCGCGATGCGGGCAAGCGGATGCTCTTCTGCGTCGCGATCTTCGGAACCGCAACAGTGGTCTTCGGCCTCTCGCACACCATGTGGGTCAGCCTGCTTGCCCTGGTCATTGTGGGCGCGAGCGACATGGTCAGCGTGGTCATCCGCGCCAGTATTCTGCAACTGGCCACGCCGCCATGGTTGCGCGGTCGCGTCAGCGCCGTCAATGGCATCTTTGTCGGCGCGTCCAATGAGCTTGGCGGCTACGAGAGCGGCCAGACCGCGCAGTGGTGGGGCGCGGTGCGCGCGGTGGTTGTCGGAGGCATCGGAGCGCTGATCGTCACCGGGCTGGCCAGCACGCTCTTCCCCGCGCTGCGCCAGATCGATGAACTCACATCCGAGTCGCTGATGCAGGCCAAGCTGCAACAGAGCGCCGCCGAGCCACCGGATTAGAGAAGGTTGCTGGTTGCTGGTTGCTGGATGCAGGATGCAGGATGCTGGATGCTGGTTATCGAAACGAAAAAACGAGAGGGACAGGGATGACACAAAGCAAGAAAATAGCAATCGGCGTAACTCTGGCGCTGCTTCTGACGCTGGCAATCCGCATCGCGATGATCCACCACGAGCGCAATGCTCCGGGGCCGGAAGCTCCCGCCGCCACCGGCACGGTGGATCCCGACGAGCTGGTCTTCCTGAAGCAGCAGCGCCCCTCGTCGCTGGCCGACGTGAAGCAGTTGATCGGCACAACGGTCTGGGTCTCCGCCGGCGGCCAGCTCGACTACTACCCCTGCACGGCGCATCGCGCGGACTACGCGCACTCCGCCGGAACACTGCTCGGGGCCGAACCGCTGGCCATCAAGGACGCATTCGAACAGGTCGCGCCCAAGTCAGCCACCTTCCGCATTCGCGGCGGCGACAAGCAGGTTCTGCTCGCCTTCACCATGCCCAAGTCGGCCGACCCGGCCAAGCTCTTCGCCGTCCCCGTAGGCTTCAAGGAGGCCGGCGACTACACCTTCGCCAACGACGAGATCTTCTTTTACGACGACCCGCACCAGCTCTTCAACCATTGGGGGCCCAAGGTCTGGCAGGCGGTCGATGCCCATCAGGTCATTCTGGGCATGAACGAGCGTCAGGTCGAGCTCTCGCTCGGCCAGGTCTCCAAGAGCCTGAGCAAGGAGTACGGCAACCGCATGGTGGTCTTCGACAACCTGGGCAAGCCGATGGCCGTCACCTTTGTGGGCAACCATGTAACCGCCTTCCGCCCCGACCAGGGATTTTGATGAACAGCGCAGCCGCATCCGTGGGACAGCGGAGGCATGTACGGTGGAGTTGTATGCGCGACGGCATCGCAAACGCTTGCGCCGTATTGGGCCGCCGACTCCAAGACTACAGTTCTGCTCGCGGCTCCTCAGATATTGCTACTCTCGCGACTGACTGACCTTCGGCATCGATACCCCGTACTGTATTCGATGCCGAAAAATCCTATAGTTAGGACAAGTATTTAGACTTAGGACACTAGACAACAAACCCGGGCACAAACCGCCCGCTTCCCACCACAGAAATTCGTTTCACCTGCGCAGGAGTAACAAATGCCCATCTTCGCTCGCCTCTCACGCCGCAGATTTCTTGTTCTCACCGGCGCTACCGCCGCACACGCGGCGCTCTACGCTGCTCCCACGCTGCCTGCCCCGGCGCGTGCTGGAGCCCAATCGCTGGCGGGGGAGTGGCGTTTCTCGCTCGACCGCGAGGACAGCGGCGTTAAAGAAAGCTGGTTCTCGCGCGAGTTGCCCGACACGGCCCGTATCTCTCTGCCCGGGATTCTTCAGTCGCAGGGCTATGGCGACGAGATCACCGCCGAGACGCAGTTTGTCGCGGCGCTGCCGCGCGACATGGCCTGGTACAAGCTGCCGCAGTACGCGGCCTACACCAAGCCCGGTCACGTCGAGGTGCCATACCTCTCGCAGCCGGTGAGGCATTACCTCGGCGTGGCGTGGTACCAGCGCGAGATAGCAGTTCCACTAGCGTGGCGGGGCAAGCGCATCGGCCTCACGCTGGAGCGCACGCGCTGGCAGACTACGGTCTACCTCGACGAGAAAGAGATCGGCACATGCCACTCGCTGGTGGCACCGCACGAGGTCGACCTCGGCGTCATTACGCCCGGCAGCCACCGGCTCTCCATCCGCATCGACAACCGGATGATCCTGCCCTACCGGCCCGATGGCCACTCAGTCTCGGACGGTGAGGGCGGGGCGTGGAACGGCATCGTCGGCCGCATCGAGCTTGCCGCGACCAGCCCGGTGTGGATCGAAGACGCACAGGTATTTCCCAGCGTCGAGGGCAAGTCCGCGCAGATCAGGGTTCGCATCGGCAACGCCAGTGGCAAAGCGGGATCGGGGACGCTGGCGGTCGGCGCGACCACTGCGCCCGTAAGCTGGGACGCAACTGGCGGCGACGCCACGCTCGATGTACCACTACCCAACGCTGTGCCGTGGAGCGAGTTCACGCCAGTGCTGCAACATTTGACCTTGAGGCTCACCGGCCCAGGCGGCGACGCAGACGATCGGCGCGAGTTGACCTTCGGCCTGCGCGAGATCCATGCGGACGGCAAGCGCATCCTGCTTAACGGCGAGCTGTTTCACTTTCGCGCCACGCACGACGGCGGAGGATTTCCGCTCACCGGTTTCCCCGCAACTGACGTCGCCACCTGGAAGCGGATCTTCGGAATCTGCAAGACGTGGGGACTGAATGGAATGCGGTTCCATTCGTGGTGCCCGCCTGAGGCAGCGTTCACGGCGGCGGACGAACTCGGCTTCTACCTTCAGCCGGAGTGCGGTATGTGGAACTCCTTCGACGCGGACGGCAAGATGCTCGCGGTACTCAACGACGAGACCGCCCGTCTGCTGAAAGCCTATGGCAACCATCCTTCGCTGGTGCTGCTGAACGCGACGAACGAGCCCGCCGGGCACTATCCGGAGCAGTTGCCGTTGTGGGACAAGAAGTGGCACGACGCCGATCCGCGGCGGCTGTATTCCGACGGCACCGGACGTTTTGCTCCACCCCCCGCAGGCGCCGGTCATCCCTACGCAGCGGACTACCTCGTGACACCGGCGGCTCGCGGTCCGCGCGGCTGGTTCGGCGCCGACTACGAGAACACGCTGCAGACGATGCTGCGCGGGACTACGGTTCCGTGCATCGGCCACGAGGTTGGGCAGTGGTGCGCCTACCCGGACTTCGACGTCATTAAGAAGTTCAGCGGACAGGCAACCACCTTCGCAGGCGCCCCGGAACCGGTAAAAGTGCCGTATATGGTTCCCGGCAACTACCGAATCTGGCGCGACTCCGCGTCCGAGCACCACCTGCTGGCCCGGAACAAGGAGATCGCGCACGCCTCCGGCCGCTTCCAGGTCGCCTGCTATAAGGAGGAGATCGAGGCGAGCTTGCGCACGCCCAGCTACAGCGGGTACGAGCTGCTCGACCTGCACGACTACCTTGGCCAGGGCGGCGCGCTGATCGGACTGCTGGACGCGTTCTGGGAGCCGAAGAGCTACGTCGGGCCAGTCGAGTTTCGCCAGTTCAACAACACAACAGTTCCGCTGGCCCGTCTTAAGGAACGCGTCTATACCACGGCGGAGACCCTGAAGGCCGAGGTCGAACTGGCCCACTTCGGGCCCGCGCCGCTGGCCAGCACGAGTTCGCAGTGGCAGATTGCCACAACTGCCGGCAAGATTGTGGCCAGCGGCGACTGGCCCGCGCGAGCTGTGCCACGAGGCAAGAACATTCCGTTGGGAAGCATCTCGGCAGACCTCTCCAAACTCCCTGCACCAGCACAATACAAGCTAATGGTCGAACTGCACGGCGCGACCATCTTCAAGAACGAATGGAACTTCTGGCTCTACCCCGCGAAGGTAGATGCATCGGTTCCATCGGACGTTCTGGTTGCAACCTCATGGCCGGAGGCCGAGGCGCGGCTGGCCGCAGGCGGCAAGGTCCTCTTCCTGCCGCAGGCCGCCGACCTCGACTCCACCAACCCCAAACTCTCGACAGTCCCCATCTTCTGGAACCATCTGATGAATCCCAACGGGACGACGTTCCTTGGGTTGTGGAGTGATGCGAAGCACCCTGCGCTGGCGGGGTTCCCGACGGAGTCGAACTGCGACTGGCAGTGGATCGATCTGGCCGGCGACGCTCGCGCGCTGAACCTCGACGCACTGCCGGAGTCGCTGCAACCCATCGTGCAGCCCATCGACGACTGGAACCGCAACTGGAAGCTGGGCCTTCTCTACGAGTGCTCCGTAGGCACTGGCAAGCTGCTGGTCTGTAGCGTCGATATCAACGCCTCGCGCGCGGGCGCTGCGTCGCTGCGCCGTTCCATTCTGGATTACATGGCTGGCCCGCGCTTTCAGCCAACCGCCTCAATCGCCGCCGCCGACCTGCGCAGGCAGTGGGTGAGCCAGCGTCCGGGATACGTCGATCCAGGTGCCAACCAGCCTGTTGTCCCCTCATCCCCCGATCTGGTCGATCCGGGGCAGATCCGCCGCAGGCCTGCCTCATAGTTGTTGCGGCCCACGGTACCGTCCGGAAAACGCGCTTTCATCAACCCTGCTCCTGCACAGGTTGTATCCTATGGCCATGTCTCAGTCCGCAGTTGAACCGCAACCAGCAAAGGCCGCGCATGCAGCGTTCGAGTCGTGGGGCCGGTATCCCAAGTACAACGCAAATATCGTTCCACTGAACTGGCAGGGAGATTTTCCCGGCGTGTTGGCCGGACTGCACAACGGCGCGTTGCCCGTGGGACTGGGCCGCAGCTACGGCGATGTATGCCTGCTGAAGGACGGCAATCTGCTGCAGACGACGGGGATGGACCGCCTGCTCGACTTCGATCCTGAGACCGGTATCCTGACCGCCGAAGCTGGCGTCTCGCTGGCCAAGATTCTCGACTTCGCAGTGCCCCGCGGCTTCTTTCTGCCGGTGACTCCGGGAACGAAGTATGTCACTCTTGGCGGCGCAATTGCCTGCGACATCCACGGCAAGAACCACGAGGCCGCGGGATCGTTCGGCAACCACGTCCCCAGCTTCGAGTTGGTGCGTTCGGACGGCAGCCGCAGGCTCTGCTCGCCCACACAGAATTCTGACTGGTACGCTGCGACGATCGGCGGAATGGGCCTGACTGGCGTAATCACATGGGCGCAACTGAAGCTGCGGCCGATCGTCTCGCGCAAGATCGACTACGAGGGAATCCAGTTCCACGGCATCGACGAGTTCCTCGACCTGAAGCAGCGCTACCAGAACGTGGAGTACACGGTGAGTTGGGTCGACTGCGCCTCGACGGGCAGGAACTTTGCGCGCGGAATCTTCATGCTGGGCGAACACTCCAAGGCACCCGGCGAGCTGAAGCCATCGCCCGAGCCGAAGCTGGTCTTCCCCTTCGACCTGCCGGGATTTGCGCTCAACCATACGACCGTCAGCCTCTTCAACTCGGTCTTCTTCCACAAGCAGATGAAGGCGCACGTGAAGACGGTGCAGGACTACGAGCCGTTCTTCTATCCGCTGGACGCGGTGCTGCACTGGAACCGTATGTACGGCAGCCGCGGTTTGGTGCAGTTTCAGTACGCGATCCCGTGGCAGCACGCGAAGGAGGGGACGATCGCCATCCTGCGCGAGATCGCCAAGTCTGGCTTGGCTAGTTTCCTCGCGGTGTTGAAGGCCTTCGGCGAGATTCCTTCGCTGGGGATGATGAGCTTTCCCCAGGCCGGGATCATGCTGGCGCTCGACTTCCCGATCAAACCCGACCTTACCTTTCCGCTGCTCAAGCGGCTGGGAGACATGACGCTGGAGTTTGGCGGACGGCTCTACTCCGCCAAAGACGCGGCGATGACTCCGGCGCAGTTCCAGGCCTTCTACCCGCAGTGGCAGCAGTTTGCGCAGTACCGCGACCCAAGGTTGAACTCCAGCTTCTGGGAGCGCGTCACGGGAGGAGGATCGACCCTATGAGCACACTTGTTACGCGGCCTTTGGATGCAGTGCTTGCTGCAAGCTCCGAAGCAGTGATTGCGAAAAAGATCCTGGTGCTGGGCGCGACCTCCGGCATCGCCGAGGCGACCTGCCGCATCTGGGCGGCCCAGGGCGCGCAGCTCTTTTTAGTCGCGCGCAACGCGGAGAAACTCGCCGCTGTGGCCGCGGACCTGAAGCTGCGCGGCGCGTCGTACGTGGGCACAGCCGTCGCCGATCTGGACGACACAGACAAACACGCCGAGCTGCTGACTCATGCGGTGAACTCGCTGACCGGGATGGACATTGCGTATCTGGCGCACGGCATTCTGGGCGACCAGGCGCGCGGCGAACAGGAATTCGAACACGCGGCGCAGATCATATACACCAACTTTCTGGCGCCAGTCTCGCTGCTGACGTGGCTGGCGAACTACTGCGTGCAGCGCCACGCGGGCGTCCTTGCCGTTCTTTCATCCGTCGCGGGCGAACGCGGACGCAAGTCGAACTACATCTATGCCTCGTCGAAGGCCGGGCTGACCGCGTTCCTGAGCGGACTGCGCAACCGCGTGGACCGCGAGGGCGTGACCGTAATTACAATCAAGCCGGGCCCAGTGAAGACCTCGATGACGGCGGGGATGAAGGGCGCGGAGAAGTTCGCCGACGTGAACAAGGTCGCCGCGACGATTGTCAAGGCGATCGATAAGCGCGTGGACACGCTCTATGTCCCCGCGATCTTCCTCCCCATCATGTTCATCGTCCGCCACATTCCCGAGCGCATCTTCAAGAAGTTCAACCTGTAACTGCAAAAATGCTTTGCGTTTCGATGGCTTGCGATATTTTTCTCTCCATACGTACGCAAACGTTCTTTGCAGTCATCGCTCAATCCGGCATGATTCAGTGCAACGCGCAGACCCCCAAGACAACCAAAGTTGCTCCAGGCATTACTCTGCCGATTGGTGGCGATGGTACTGTCTTTGTCCTCGACGCACCGGCCAGCGCTCCCATGATTCGGCCCTAGTAATGCGTATGGTTGGCGATGAGTTTGCGGCACTCGGCATCGCACGGCTTTGGGTGCGGGGTGATGTTGGCGTACCCATAGACACGCAGCGTCGGGCCGTCCAGCGTGATCACCTGGTCGGCGCCGGTGTGCTCGAAGTCGAACATGTGGTACGCCTCCCCCTTGAAGTAGAGGGTCGCGTTGCCATCCGGCTCCAGCTTGAACCGGTACCAGAAATATGTCCGCTTGCCTGTTCCAAACCAGTCGCCACGCACAAAGTTCGGGTTCCCGCCCAGGGGATGCGCCGGCCACTTTTCCAGCAGCCGACCCTGATTGTCGAACCAGTAAAGCTGCGCGCTGAGGCCGTTCGCGTAGGTCCTTCCATTGGTGACCACCTGTGGCGTCCTGGAATCGCCCAGGATGTAGCCTGCCGTCACCTGCTGCGAGTGGTCCGAGTTATTCTGCCAGATCATCTTCCCGTTCTGCGCGTTGTACTCCAGCGTCCCGGCGTCCGACTGGCCGATCAGAAGCTCCGGCTTGCCGTCGCCGTTCATGTCGAAGAACTCCATCGCGTCCATGTGGTCGTGGTTGTCCTCGAAGTACTTGGCGTTGTTCCAAACCTCGTGCCCCTGCGCATCCAGGCAGAGGTGGCTGATGACGACCTCGTCGATGCCGTCGCCATTGACGTCCCAGGGATAGATGTAGTGGCCGAAGTAATCTTTCAAGCGGTGTTCGGCGTGCTGCCATAGCTGATTGAGGTCCTTGTCATAGGCCGTTAGCGAGATGTATCCGCCCGTATCCACAAACACCAACAGCGTGTCCGGCCCATCTGAATCCTTGTGAAACTTCGCCACCGCCATGCGGTAGTTGTTGTCGACATGGGGCAAGGGCGGTGCCGGCCAAGGCACCTGCTTGATGACGTTGCCGGTACGCCCGTCGGCCAGCACCAGCCACTCCTTGCCGTCGGGAGTCTCGCGCCATTGCGCCAGCTCATCGCGACCAGTGTGATGGAAGTCCCAGAGGATTCCCGCCGCTTCGTTGCCACGCGGGTCGCCCTGGGTCGTCGGCGGCGCATCCCAGCGCCATAGAACGTGGCCATCGTTGGCATACATGATGGTGGAGTAGTTGTTGGTGATATCCAGGATCGCGTATTTTCCAGAACCATCAACATCGCCAAATTTGACGATGTTGGACGGCGCAATCGTGTACTCGTGCAGCAACTTCACCTCTGATGGCAGCTCCAGCGGCTTCAGGTCGTCTTCCGTGAAGTTTGCATTCCTGGTGAGAACCAGCACGTTAAATATTGGCCGGGGCTGTATCGAAGTGAGCCTGATCTCGACCGTTCCCGGCTTCAGCGTGAAGTCGCCCCCGCGCTGTAGTTGCATTGCTCCCTGACCAAAGGTGGCGGGATCCTGCTTGCCGTCGATGGCGACGTGGAACGAACTCGTGGGAGTGCCGCTGCCACGCACAAACAGGTGATAGGTGCCGCCCTCCTTGACCGGAATCTTCGCGGCGACGTCGCCTGCGACCGCCAGGGTCAGCGAGGAGTTATTGAATTCCCACACAGTGGCCGCGCCACGGCGTCCGCCGCCGCCGCTGGTATCGCCTTCGGGAAAGTCCACGAAGAAATCCGATGCCGGAACCACAATGGTGCCAGGAGGCTGGTGCGCAGCATCATGGTGGTGCAGCGTGAGCTTCTGCTGGCCAGAAGCAGGGATGGCGGCGAAGGCAGTAGAGACAGCGAGCAGACTGACGAGAACGTATTTCATGGGCGCACCCCGCGGGCGAGTTCGAATTCGGGTGTGATATCGACGGGAATGCCGGAGGTTGATCCGAGAGCGCGGGTCAGCGCCGGCGGCATAACGCCGTACTTGGCGAACCACGCCTCAGCCCCAGCGCGGTCGCCATGGGCCTCGAACGTGAGCAGTTGCTGAGCGAGCGACGCGACCGCCGCAGGCATCGCTGCGTAGTCGATGGCGTACTTGCCATCGGCCCCCTGCGCAAGCGCGCCGTGTTCGAGCAGGACGTTGAACTCCATCATCTCCGCGCGGCCGTGCGCCTCGCCCGTGCCGAAACGGAGCGTGCGAAAGATCCCAGCGACGTACGATGCGTAGATGCCGTTGAGTTCGGTCGACGGCAGCAGCTTCTGGTCCACCAGCCACTTGGCAAGGTAGATGCCCGTCGTGTCGGCCTTGGCCTCCTCCAACCCGCTGAACGCCGGCCCGATTGCCTCATTGATCGTGACCTGTTTCCCATCCACGCGCGCATACGCAGGTCCAAGCCCGTGCGATATCTCTTGCAGAATCGTGCCCGTCATATATCCCTCGCTGCTTACGTCTTTGGTCTCGGCCGGCGTCAACATCTTCTGCGCGACCGGCAGAATCACATATTCCACCCGCGCGTCCATGAAGTTCTTGAAGAAGATTTTTTTCGACCCCTTCTCGACGTGGATGCGCGGATCGTTGGGCAGATTGTCCGCGACGGCCTGGTATCCATAGTGCAGGTCACCGGCTCGCAATGGAGCGTTGACGACCTCCATCGGAGTCGCCCGGCCCTCCTTCGCAGGCCTGTCCTCCGCAGGGACCGGCAGCGCCTGCTGCATTGCAGCCTCGTGCTGCTGATAGATTGCCAGCTTGCGGCTCTCCGCCTCATTGCGGACCAGGATCGCCCCGCCATACGAGGTTTTCACCCCGAGAACGCCATCGAGATACGTCTGATACGGCGCAAAGATCAGATCGATCTTCGGGTTCTTCAGGTCGAGCCATGCAACATCGCTGGCGTAGTAATCATCGGTGAGCAGGGCCTGGGCGCGCAGATTCAGAAAATGCGCGAAGGCCGGATCGGGCGAGAGCTTCGCCGCCGCACGCAGATCGGCGGCAATCGGCTTCACCCACTCCGCATAAGCCTCGTGATAGGGATAGGTGAAAAGATGATCGGCAACGCTTGCCACCGGCTGGCTGAAAGCGGGCGCAAGGTCAAGCGGCGCCGACCGGACCACCGTCCATGGGCTGTAGAGAGCAGCCTTCTGGTCCGGATGCGCTGCGGCGTATTGCTCAATCACAGCTCTGGTGGTTCCGAACGGATAAAGCTCGTGGCCCGGCACCAGCGGTTCTTCGCCGATGACCGGGGAGTTGCGGTCGGCCAGGTCCCAGCGGCTCCCGTTGATCGAGAACAGGCGGATCAGGTCGGCGTTCTGCGTTACATGGTAGATAGCCCATCCGCCCAGGTCGCTCTGGCGCAGATAGATCTCATCCATCAGGTGGCACGCGTCCGCGAGTTTGGCGATCATCTGCTGCTCGGCGGGCGTCAGCCCGGCCCGCGAGTACGGCACCGCAACCACCTTCCACCGCGCGGCGCGCTCGGCCTCATTGTGGATCGGACGGCCACCCGCGTTGCGCTCCGGATCGGGCAACCCGGGTTGAGCAGTTGGACCCGGTGTACGACCCTGCGCGCGAGGCCCGGCTGGACCCGGCGCCGGATTCTGGTTGGGAGTCTGGGCAGGAACCTGGCTGGCAGCAGGGATTGCCAGCGCGAGAGAGAGCAAGAGACCGATTGATTGAGACCGCACCACGGAATGACCTCGCTAGAACGCACACCACTATCTCACTGCAAAACGTCTCCGCACAAGCGTTGATCGGTGGCGCAAGCCGGCACTACTGCAACGGATGAGGGATACACGTTGGAGACGAGCGGGCCGTCCAAAAGGACTCCTCAATTGGAAGTTCTGCGTCGATGCAGTCGCGCGCGACGATAGTGCCCTGCCATGCAATCCTCGCTTCAGCGGCTTCAGGTGCTCGAAGCAGTCGGCCACATCTTCGGCAGCACTGGGAACTGGACGCCGAGCTCCTGGGAGATGATGGGGCGAAGTGGCTTGTCGAGGCCTGAGGCGTCGTAGTTTGCGTAGGACTCCAGCAGCATTCCGTAGTAGAGCGCGGTGAATCCCCAGAAGCGGGTCTGGCCCAGGCCGTCGCCGCTCTCGGCGTTGTAGTACTCGCGCAGCACCGGGTTCTTGAGGACGGCCATGTTGAAGAGCCGCCTCGCCAGTTCACGCGCCTCAGTGTGGTAGCCGTAGGCTTGCAGGCCCTGGAAGATCATGTAGTTGGTGGGCGCCCATGTGGACCCGCGCCAGTTGCACTCGTGGTAGGAGCCCTGGTAGTAGTCGGGCTCCGTCTTGGCGTAGCTGGCGACGGGGTAGGTAAGCCAGAACTCGACCGGGTTCAGCAAATGCTCCTGGATCATGCGCTTGGCGCGCTCCGGCGTGGCCGCGCCGGCGTAGAGCGGCGTGAAGTTAGTGGCCGATTTGACAGTCACGCGCTGGCCGGTCTTCTCGTTGCGGTCGAAGTACATGCCCTGCGTCTCGTCCCAGAAGACCGTGTTGATCAGCTTGACGACCTCGTCGCCATGCTGGCTGAAGGCCGCGGCATCCGCCTTGTTGCCCAACGCGGTGGCGATGACGGCCATGGCGCGCAGCTCGCGGATGAGGTAGCTGGCCAGGTCGACGCCTTCCACCGTAAACGAGCTGAGCGCGCCCGCGCGGGACCACTGGTTGTCGGTGCCAGCGGCGTCGGCGGAGTTCCAGACTGGAAGGCCATTGTGATCGGAGTCGTAGGAGAACCATTTCACCATGTACTTGGTAAGCCGGTCGTAGTAGTTGCCGCGCAGCCATTCGTAGTCGTCGTGGTTCTGTTTGGCGCCGAGAACGACAAGCTGGGCGAGGAAGGGCTTGAACTGCTGCCGGTCGCGCTGCTTGATCAGGCTGCGGTTCACATAGCCGTCGGGCTGCTCGCGGTTGAGGAACTCCCTCAGGTTGGTGAAGCAGAGCGGCCAGACGCCGTAGTAGGAGAGATAGAGGTTCTCGAAATACAGGTCCCAGTCGTAGAACTCGTTGTAGGGATAGCCGGTAAGGAAGGTGCCTTCGACTCCGGGAATGTGGCGCAGGCCACGCGCGACCAGATCGTCGTTGACCGTGTGCAGGCGATGGTTGAGCTCGACCCATGCCTCGGGTCCGATGTCGCCGTAGAGCGCCTTCGCGGCCGGCGTGGCGGGCGGGGCGACTGGGGCAAAGCTGTCTGGTGCAGGTGCGTTGGAGGCTGTTGCAGCAGCCGATTGCGCGAAGCCGAGCCGCTGGAGGGCCGCGAAGCCAGCCAGTGAGGCGGACGCAGTAAGGACAGAACGCCGTGTGATGGTCATAGGTTTTCCCTGTCTCAGTATTTCTCTTTTCAGGTGTCGATGGCCCCAGTTCTGGCACCTGTGCGTGGAGAAGGCCCACAATAGAAAAGCTGCGTTAGAAAGTACCACGAATCGCTCGTCATGCAGAAGTCTGCGGACCAAATGAGTGCCGGGCTGGTCCCCATTTACAATCGACACTGTGGACACTTCAACCATCGTCATTCTGGACTTCGGCTCGCAGTACACCCAACTGATCGCGCGCCGCATCCGCGAGTTCAACGTCTTCTCCGTGGTGCTGCCCTGTACTGCGCCCATCGAGCAGATTCGCGCGCTCAAGCCGCTGGGACTGATCCTCTCCGGCGGCCCCAGCTCGGTCTACGACGCGGACGCGCCGGCCGCTGATCCCGCACTGCTTGCGATGGGCGTTCCCGTGCTCGGCATCTGCTACGGGCTGCACTTCATCGTGCATCACCTGGGCGGGCGGATCGAACCTGCTCCCGCGCGCGAGTACGGCCATGCGCAGGTGGAGGTGATCGCCGAGACGCAGCTCTTCCACGGACTTCCCGCCACGCTCGAGGTGTGGATGAGCCACGGCGACGAGGCAAAGGCGCTGCCCGCGGGCTTCATCCAGACCGCCAAGACCGCCAACGCGCTGGCCGGAATCGCGGACGAGGCGCGCCGCATCTGGGCCGTGCAGTTCCATCCAGAGGTGGTGCATACGCGGCAAGGAATGGAGCTGCTGCGCAACTTCGTACTCGGCATCTGCGGCGCGAAGGCGGACTGGACGCCCGAGCACTTCATCCAATCCACCGTCGAGCGAGTGCGCCAGCAAGTTGGTGAGGGGCACGCGATCTGCGGACTGAGCGGCGGCGTGGATTCTTCGGTCGCGGCGGTGCTGGTGGCGCGGGCCATCGGCGACCGGCTGACCTGCATCTTCGTCAACAACGGCGTGCTGCGCAAGGACGAGTTCGCCAAGGTTCAGAAGACGATGCGCGAGCAGCTTGGGTTGCGCGTGGTCGCGGTGGATGCGAGTGAGCGGTTCCTTGCGAAACTTGCCGGCGTCACTGAGCCGGAGAAGAAACGCAAGGCAATCGGCGGCGAATTTATCGCGGTCTTCGACGACGAGGCGAAAAAAATCTTTGCGTCGGAGAAGGGTTCGACTCGCTCCGGCGGTGAGGAGGTGGCATGGCTGGTGCAGGGCACGCTCTACCCCGACGTGATCGAATCGTCCAGCGTCAAAGGGCCTTCGCAAACCATCAAGAGCCACCACAACGTCGGCGGGCTACCGGCGAATATGAAGCTCAAGCTGATCGAACCGCTGCGCGATCTCTTCAAAGACGAAGTCCGCCGCATCGGCCGCGACCTGGGAATGCCTGACGAAATCATCGAGCGGCAGCCCTTCCCTGGGCCGGGTCTCGCGGTGCGTATCCTCGGCGAGGTGACGGCCGAGCGCGTGGCGCTTTTGCAAGAGGCCGACGCGATCGTGGTGGACGAGATCAAGGCGGCGGGACTCTACCGCAAGGTCTGGCAGTCGTTCGCCGTGCTTCTGCCGGTCAAGACCGTCGGCGTGATGGGCGACCAGCGGACCTACGCCTATACCTGCTGCGTGCGCGCGGTGCACTCGGAGGACGGGATGACGGCGGATTGGGCTCCGCTGCCCTACGAGGTGCTGCGCGCCATCTCCAGCCGCATCGTGAGCGAAGTTCGCGGGATCAACCGCGTGGTCTACGACATCACGTCGAAGCCGCCGGGCACCATCGAGTGGGAGTAGTGCTGGCCGTAGGTGCGGTTGCGGTGAAGTGAGCGCGCTACGCCCAGGATGACAGCGGAAAACAGGCGACGGCGAGAACGGGTCAGGGCTGGGGTCAAGCGGAGTTGGTGGATTTGACCTCGGCGGAGACGGAGCCTTGGGCGAGACGGGCGCGGATGGTCTGGCCGGGGTGGGCATCGGCGGCGTTGCGCAGGAGCTGACCATCGGCGGTGCCGTTTTGGATGTAGACCAGTGCGTAGCCGCGGTTGAGGACGGCGAGCGGCGATAGGGCGTCGAGGCGGGCACGGGCGCGGTCGAGACGCGAGGCGCGGGCGGTGATGGTGGAGTGGGCGAGGCGGCGGAGGGACTGAGCGGCGGCCTCCAGCCGTCGGCGGGCGAGGGCGAGGCGGACGGCTGGGTTCTGGCTCTGGATGCGCGTGGCGAGGACCGTGAGCCGGTTGGCACGCGCGCGCAGGTGGCGGTTGGCGGCGGCCTGCAGGCGGTGTCGGAGGTCGTCCAGGCGCTGAGCGCGGCGGCCGATGAGGGCCTGTAGCCGGTTCTGCAGCTGGGAGATGGAGAGCGCAGTGAGGCGCTGGCGGGCCAGCATGAGCTGGTAGCGGATGGCTCGGAGGACGCGTGCGGCGAGCAGCTCGACGCGCTCCTCGATGCGGTGCTGGGCTGCTGTGATGAGCTCGGCGGCGGCCGAGGGCGTGGCAGCGCGCAGGTCGGCGACGAAGTCCGCGATGGTGAAGTCGGTCTCGTGGCCAATGGCCGAAACAACCGGCAATTCAGAGGCGGCGATGGCGCGTGCGAGCGCCTCGGCGTTGAATCCGGCGAGGTCTTCCAGCGAACCTCCGCCGCGCGCGATGAGGATGAGATCGACCTGGGCGGGGAGCTTGTTGGGCTGATTGATTTTGCGCTGATTCTTTTTTTGCTGTCCCGGATTGGGTTGGCCCTGATTGAACCAGCGGATTCCCGCGGCGACCGAGGCGGCGCATTCGGGGCCCTGCACGGTGGCGGGATAGACGAGCAGGTTGAGGCGGGCGTGGCGGCGGCGAACGATCTTGACGATGTCGTGGAGGACTGCGCCGCTGGTGGAGGTGATGACGCCGAGGGTGCGCGGAAAGGCGGGCAAGGGGCGCTTGCGGGCGGCCTCGAAGAGGCCCTCGGCGAGGAGCCGGGCCTTGAGCTGGGTGAAGGCTAGCTGGAGCGCTCCGGCGCCGCGTGGCTCGAGGGTTTCGGCGATGAGCTGGAGCTGGCCGCGCGACTCGTAGACGGAGACGCGGCCACGGACCAAGACGGCGAGGCCATCCTGCGGGTGGAAGCGAAGGAGCTGGGCCTGTCGGCGGAAGAGCACGACGGGAAGCTGCGCCTCGCCGTCTTTTAATGTGAAATAGACGTGGCCGGAGGGGGCGGCGCGGCAGTTGGAGATCTCGCCCACGACCCATAGGTCGGCGTAGTCGGCCTCTACGTGCTGGCGGAGGTCAGTGACGAGGTCGCGGACGCTCCAGGGAGCGCTGGCGGTGCCTGTGCGGGGTTCGAGGGAAGTGGTGCGGGGTTCGAGGGAAGTGGCGGGAACTTCCGGCGGGGCGGGCCGCTGGGGCGCGCGCCGGCGCGTGGGTGCGAGCCAGAGACCGGCCAGGGTTCCCTGCCTGCCATCGCCATCGGAACGGATCGCCATACCGGTTGAGTCTAGAGCATTGGCGGGTTCAGCGGTAGAGGTGGTGAGAGAGGATGTAGGAGGCGACGGCGGGAGGGAGCAGGCCTGGGCAGGGGTCTCCGGCCTGGAGACGGCGGCGAAGGCCGGTGGCGGAGACCTCTTCGTTGAGGGTGGTGAGGAGGTGGACACGGGCGCGCTGTGCGGGGGTGAGGTCGAGCGGCGCGATCTGGGCCTCGCTGAGAGAAAAGTCGGGCCGGCTGACGACGATCCACTCGGCCATCGCGAGCAGTCGATCGGGAGAACGCCAGCGGCGGAGAGTGAGAAAGCTGTCGGCACCGGTGAGGAGGAAGAGGGATGCGGTGGGAAGCTCGCGGGCGAGCGCGGCGAGCGAATCTACGGTGTAGTTTGGGGCGCCGTCGGCGCGTGGAGCGTCGAGGGTGGAGACGGAAAAGTGGGGGCCGGTTGCAGGTGGTTCGGGGGTGCAGGCGAGGCGGGCCATGGCGAGGCGGTCGGCGAAGCTGGCGATGGCGGGCGCGGCTTTGAGGGGCTGTTGGCCTACGGGAGCGAAGAGGACACGGTCGAGCGCGAAGGCGTCTGCCGCGGCGGAGGCCAGGCCCAGATGGCCGCGATGGATGGGGTCGAATGTGCCACCGAAGAAGGCTACGCGCATTCTGTCATGCTAGAGCATTTTCACTATGGAGGAATGGGGAGTGGCGTGAGTGAGCAAGCGAGGAGGGACGGGACTTGGTCCGCCATAAACACGCCACCCCTTCAGGACAGTGTTCTGAAGGGGTGAGGCGATTCACACTTGCAGCGCCGGATTAGCGCGAGCGGAAGACGAGGCCCGTGCCGAAGGTGAGCTGGTAGTTGCTCTGGTTATTGCCAATGCCGCCGTTGTAGGAATAATAGCCGGTGGGAAAGTCCTTCAGGACACTTGCGTTGAGCTCGAACAAACGCCAGTCAATCCTGTGGCTGAGCTGGTGATCTGCGCCAATGCCGGCCTGATAGAGGAAGTTGTTGTTGTATGTGGTGCGGAACGGGGTCCTGGTGTGGCCGACGCCGAAGCCAACCTGGAGGTAAGGAGTGGTCTTCATATAGAGCGGCTTCTTGGAGGCGGCGCGGATGCTGAAGAGGCCATCCTGACGCTCGAACTGGGCGCCGTACTCGTTGAGGCGGAAGGTGTCTCCGCGACCATCGATGCCTAGAACGACGGGGCCTGTCTTGAGCTTGCCGATGTAGGGCAGGCGGGTCACGTCATAGTAAACACCGTAGACAGGCCCAATGAGGATTGGACGGTCCACTTGTCCGCCCGTAGTGGGATTGACATTGACTCCCATCTGGTTGAACTGCTGGCCGTCCACGGTGACATAGACTCCAACTTGTGCGTGGGCAATGGCAGATGCAAGGGCAATGGTGAGAACAAGAGCTATGGATCGCAGTTTCATTGGTGTTCCTTTTGCGAGGAGTTATTAGCGCACCGATGAGCATATAGAAATGGAACGCCAATGTCAGCAATTTTTTATAGCGGGGAGTTTTCCGGGCCGGAGGAGAGGCTTCCGGCCCGGCGGCCAAGCGCCTCCGAAGGCGAAAGGCGGGAGGGTCTAGAAGCGGAAGACGAGGCCGGAGCTGAAGCTGACCTGGTTGGCTGCGGGGACGTAGAGGGTATTGCCGCCGCCGACATCGGCGCTGCTGATGGTGGTCAGGGAGCCGTATCCGACCTCCAGGACACGGAAGTCGATGTGCTTCTGGAGGGTGTAATCGACGCCTCCGTAAAGGGCGTAATCGAACTTGCTGATGTGGATGGTGCTGGATGGGGCCTTGGTGGTTCCCAGGCCGAAGGAGATCTGGGCGTAGGGCTTGAAGGGGCGCGAGAAGGGCTTGGCGGAGACGCGCGCCCCCACCAGGAAGCTGCGCAGCATGGCGTTGTTGGCGTGCAGGTCGCTCTCGCGGACGTCGAAGCCGGCGGCGAGCGGGCCGCTGTGGAAGAAGTCGTAGAAACCACCGAAGCCGTAGCCATAGAAGACCTGGGAGGTGGAGTTCTGGCCGAGGAAGGCGTATGGGCCGGCGTCGGCGTTGGAGTTGCTGACGCGAATGGCGACGGGGTTGAGATAGAGGCCGACGTTACCCTGACTTTGGGCTTGGGCCGCGACGGTCGCGAGAGCGAGAACAGCGACTGCGGCAATGCTGCGAAGCTTCATGGGAAATCCTCAATAAAATGGTGACGCTGACGCCGCGCCGCAAGCCGGCGCGGCTTAGAAATGCAGCGCACTATCAAGTCTATAGAAAGATTCGACAGGATGAGGAGCGAGGTTGCCGGGAAGGCCGGACCGCGGCGTACGAAGGCCGTGTCAGGGGAAGCGAAGGACAAGGCCGGAGCTGATGCTGAAGAGCGTTGCAACAGGCGCCGTTCCTCCGCTGCTGATTCCGGTCATTCTGCCGTATCCCACCTCGACGACACGGAAATCGACGTGGGGAACGACGGTGTATTCCACTCCGCCCGCGACCAGATACTGGAACTTGTCGCTGTAGATGGTTCCGACGCCGTTCAAGCCGCTGTGGCTGGCGCCGCCTGCGCCGATGGACGCCTGGACGTACGGTCTGATCGGGAGAACAGGAGGCTTGGCCGCAAGGCGCAGCCCGAAGAGAGCGCTCCGGTACTTTTGCTGGTTGCCCGACAGCAGGTTGCCGCGCAGGTCCGCCCCCAACGCGATGGGACCCATTTTAACGAAGTTGTAGTAGACGCCGGCCCCGGCCCCGCTGTACCAGGCGGTTGTCTGCGCGGAGCTGCCAACACTGGACGCGGTGAGGCGGACGGAATTGAATGCACCGTAGACGCCTATCTGTGCGTGCGCAGAGGCGGAGAAGGGGGCAAGAGCAAGAAGGATTGTCAGCCAGCGCAGTTTCATCGGAGTCTCGCTTTTCTGTGGTGGGATGACTGGTTAAGGCAACGATACGCGCGCGGAGACCGCCGGATTGCATGAATCCCTCGCGACGAACAATCGCAATCAACCTGGGGAGGAAGAGATTTTCGGCGGGCTTATCGGGCGCGGCCGCGGGCGTGTGGCGCGGGCGGCGGGTAGGCGGGCTTGTGCTTGAAAGGCTTGCCGGAGACAGGGGTTGACGAGTTTGGTTCGCCGAGGTCGATGGGGGCGGGGCGGTGCGCGGCGACCATCTCGCTGATGGCGTACTTGAGCGGCTCGATGCCCTCACCGGTGACTGCGGAGATGGCATAAAAGGGGAGCTTGCGGCGCTTGGCGTAGGCGGCGAGCCGCTTGAGCTTGGCGGGATTGGCCACGTCGATCTTGGTGGCGACCAGGATTGTCGGCTTGGCGGCCAGCGCGGGATCGAAGGTGGCAAGCTCACTGGTGATGACCTTGAAGTCGGCGACCGGGTCTGGACGGTCTGTTCCGCTCGCCGCGGCGCTTCCTCCGCCTGCGGCGCTGGAGTCGGAGACATCGACCAGATGGACGATGACCGAGGTGCGCTCGATGTGCTTCAAAAACTGGATTCCCAGCCCCGCGCCGAGATGCGCGCCTTCGATCAGGCCGGGCAGGTCGGCGACGGTGAAGGACTGGATGTGGGGAAACTCGCCAACCTGGACGACGCCGAGGTTTGGCTGGAGCGTGGTGAAGGGGTAGTTGGCGATCTTTGGCCGCGCGGACGAGAGGCGCGAGATCAGCGTGGACTTGCCCACGTTGGGGTAGCCTACGAGGCCGGCGTCGGCCAGCAGGCGGAGTTCGAGGCGGTAGCTGCGCTCTTCACCGGCGCGGCCCAACTCGTGCTCGCGTGGTGCCTGGTGGGTGGAGGAGGCGAAGTGCTGGTTGCCGCGTCCGCCGCGTCCGCCGCGGGCGATGACGATGGTCTCGTTCGGGCGGCTGAAGTCGTGGACCAGTTCGCCGGTGGCGTCGTCGTAGAGCAGGGTGCCGAGGGGAACTTCGAGGGTCAGATGCTCTCCCGCCGCGCCGGACATGTTGGAGCCGAGGCCGTGGCCTCCGCGCTGGGCCTTGTGCTCGGGGTTGAAGCGGAAGTGGATGAGCGTGTTGTGGGAGAGCGAGGACGACATTAGAACGTCGCCGCCGTGGCCACCGTCGCCGCCCGATGGACCGCCGCGGGGGACGAATTTTTCGCGGCGGAAGGCCATGCAGCCGTTGCCGCCGCCCCCTGCCTTTACACGTATTTTGGCTTCATCGATGAACATTATCTACTTCCCAGTGTAGCGGAAGCGGAAGAGGCCTGATTGGCGCGGCGGGCGCGGGCGACGGCGCGGGGAACGGATGGGATGGATAAGCGGACGGTATAGACGGGATGGATGCGGCGGGCGATCAGCTTGCGATTGCAATTGTTTGGATGCTATCGAATGCCGTGATTGCGCAGGCCATGGCCAGCGCCGCCTGCCGGAAGCTGCTGTTCGGGTCGAGCGCACGCCGGGCGGCCCCGTACTTCCGGCTGTTGATCAAGGATGCGATCTGTGCCAGCTCGCGATGGACCTCCTCGTGCCGGGCGGCCAGGTCGCGGTACTCCGGTGTGTCGCGAATGCCCAAGGTGTGTTGCGAAACGAGCCATCTGCCAATGGGACACTCCTCCGAATGCTGGATGGCGCGGATGGCGCTGGGACTGAGCGGCTCATTCAGCGCGATGGCCAACTGGAGCGTGATCTTCCACTGCATATGGCGCGAGATGGCGTCCTTGGCGGTGATAATGGTTGCGTCCGAGAGATCGTTGCTGGTCATTGCAAGCCTTAACGACGCTGGATTAGCTTCAGCGCTCCTGATTGGTTTATCGGAGCCAGGCGCGGAAAGATGAGCCTGCGGGAGGGAAATCGAAGCAGTTTCGCCGACACTATAGGGAACCCTTGCGCGCACTCATTGTTGCGCGCTTCCCCGGTTGATACCCGAAGAAGGCGATCTGCCCGCGCCGCATTTTCCCAAGAAAAACGGCCCTCCTGAATCTTTTCAGTAGGGTAGGGACAGGCGAGATGCTCTAAGATGGAGAGCATGAAATCTGTACTGAAGTACGCGATTGCACTCTTGGCAGTGGCGGGCATCGTGGTCAGCTCCATGGCGCTGCACGTCCACCTGATGGACTCGAACGCGCCGCCGCCCTGCGCGGTCAGCGAACACTGGGACTGCGGGACCGTCGGCCACAGCCGTTTCTCGTGGTTTCTGCCCAAGACGAGCGAGGAGATGGATGGCGATGCGCCGCCAAGCAGGCCGCACGTTCCAGTGGCGGCACTGGGTATTGCGGCCTACGCAGTGATTGCGATTCTGGCGCTGTTGGGACGGACATGGCTGGTCTTCGAGCTGGCACAGGTCGGCTTCCTTTTCGCCGCGTTCCTCAGCTACATCGAGGCCTATGTCATTGAGATGTGGTGTATCTACTGCGTCTGGTCGCAGGGCATCATCGCGGCCATCTTTCTGCTCTCCGCGCTGGCCCTGCTGCTGGAGTGGCGGAAGCGGCGAGCTGGGTCGAACGGCGCGGCGGCATCTGCGCCAGTAGACCCTGCGCAGTAGAATAGAGCCCATGGGAATCAGCCGCAAAGAGTCTCTGGAGTGCTTCCAGAGCGACGACCTGATCGGCATTGGCATGGAGGCCGACGCCGTGCGCCGGCGGCTGCATCCCGAGGGCGTGGTCAGCTACGCGGTCGAAGGCGCGATCCGCTTGCGCACGAGTGATTCTTCTATCGAGGAACTCTGCGCAGCGATTCGCGAGACGGTCGAGCAGGGTTCGACCGGCGTGCGTCTGGTTAGCGGGACTGGCTCTGAGGGGCAGGTCTGCGGGATCGAGTGGTTCGAGGGAATCTTGCGCGGCATCCGCCAGAACTTTCCTTCGCTGTGGATCGAAGGGCCATCGGCGACGGAGATTGTGGCGCTGGCCAAGGATCGCGGGTATGAGGTGCGAGAGACGATTGCGCGCCTGCGCGACGCGGGGATGGACTCGATTGCCAGCGATGACGCGCAGACGCAATGCAGCCCCAGATGTTGCGGCACAGCCGAGTGGCTTGCGGTACATCGCGCGGCGCACGGGCTGGGAATGCGAACCGTTGCGACACTGCGATTCGGCGCGGGTGAGACGCTGGAGCAGCGCGTCGATTTTCTAGAGGCGGTGCGGCAGTTGCAGGAGGAGACAGGCGGATTTGCAGCCTTCGTCCCCGTGGCTGCCGAGGCCGCAAGCGGGCGCGAGCTGGATGCCGTGACCGCCGTCGAGCAGTTGAAGACGCTGGCGGTTGCGCGCGTCTTCCTAGACAACATCGAGAACATCCAACTGAACGGAGCATCGCAAGGCCTGAAGGTCCTCCAGATGGGCCTGCGATTCGGCGCCAACGACGCCGGCTCGGTCACTCCGCAGGGAATCGGCGCAAAGGCTGGCTTTGGGGAGTATGCCGCCACCGCAAATCACGCCAGCGAAGAAGACCTCCGCCGCATCATCCGCGACGCCGGCTTCCAGCCCGTCCAGCGCGACACCCCCTACCGCATGATGTTCCTGAATTAGAACTGCGGTGGATGTTTGATCATACTCAGATACGCAATGATCGTACTAAGCAGATTGGCTAATGCAACCGCCCAGAAGCGACGCTTCGTGATCTGAAAGTGAAATGCATACCGCACAACACAGGTTTCAATCCCGGTCGAGATGAAGATCGCCATAACGCATGTGGCGGCCCATGTAATGGGGTTGAATGTGCCCGTGTTTAGCATTTTGTAAATAAGAACACCTGGAAAAAACTCCCACAGAAGACCGGCTAGCGGGATTGCGAATGCGCCCACCAGCGAGGAAGCAAAATTCATGGTGATGTCGACCAGAATGGCCTTCTTCCAACCCATGGGGAAGACATACCGTAGCACAAGAAACTCGGCGATAAGACCTGTAACAATTGCCGCCACTCCGCGTTCATAGGAAGCAAACAGAAGCGCTGGCCAAACAACGTCAGCGAGGGCGTAAATGCTGGGTGTATACATGCTATGCCGTCTTCAACCCGGCATCGGCGATGGCGGCGGAGATGAGTTCGTCGGCGACGCCTTGCTTGCGCAGGCTCTCGGTGATTGCCTGCATTTGCGAGTTGTCGAGGCGCTCCAGATCTCTGCGCAGACCCTGCCCGATATAGGCGCGGATCAGAGGCTGATAGCCCGACATTCCAAGCGCGGGCGCAATCTCCTTGAGGTCTTCGATCACGTCTTCCGGCATGCGGATGCTGATAGTCGTCATGGGGCGGTCTTTGCGCAGCCGGGTCTTCAGTCGCTCACGCATACTCTTCATAGTTTTTCCTTTCCGTGGCCGTTGCAATCCGTGCGGAGATGATGCGGATCGATTCATCCTCGAGTTCGATATGCACAACGAATAACAGGCTCCCGTGGTCGGTTTGGCCGAGGAGACCGTCCCGCGCCTCATCCATCGCGCCGGCATCCACGACCCGCACCAAGGGATCGAAACCACTTCACACGCCTGCTCGAATCGCACACCATGCTTGGCGACGTTTGCAGCAGCCTTGTGTACATCCCAGACGAAATCCAGTGAGCCGAACTGGTAGAGCACGTCCATGGATAACGTATATACGTTGTCTATGCGCTCGTCAAGTCTCGTTGTTGGAGTAATCTCAACTTCTCTGAATTTCTGATATTCTGAAATTCAGAGGATTGGAAGAATGGCGACGACGACGATCAAAATGGGCAAGCGCGGCACGATTGTGTTGCCGGTGAAGTTGCGCAAGCAGTTTGGGCTGGGGGATGGGTCGCTGCTGGTAACCGAGGCCAGGGACGGCGAGATTCGCATCCGCCCGGCGTTTGTCTACGAGCCGGAGGTCTGGTCGCCGCAACGCAAGGCGTACTTCATCCTGATCAACTCGATGACGAAGGAAGAGTGGGACAGAAATCTCCAGGATGTTTTGCAGATGGGTGTCGACCCTACGCAGATCAATGGGCTGGAGCCGAACCACCGAGACGGTTTGCCTACCGATGCGGAGTGGGACGCACGCAGGAAGCGGCGACGGGCGGAACTCATGAAAGAGAAGCAGATTGCCTGAGTTCCCAGCCCTTCGCGTCTATCTCGACTCCAACGTCGTCTTCTCCGCCTCGCGCGATCAGAGGTCTCGCTTCCTCGAGTTATGGAGGCTCCGAGATATAGCGGTCGTCATCTCGCAATATGTTGTCGGTGAGGTTTCTCGGAATATCAACTCCATCGGCCACAATCAACGGTTTGAGAGCCTGCTCGCGCAGACTGAGTTTGTCAGCGACGCAGATGTCCAACTCATTCCTGCGAATGTCGGGTTGGTGGAGAAGGATCGCCCCATCCTCGCGGCGGCGATTGCGGCCAGCGTGGACTATCTCATCACTGGCGACAAGAGCCACTTTGGGCATCTCTACGGCACGCGCGTCTCGGGGGTGTATGTCATCAGCCCGGCGGATTTTCTGGGCCAGTACGAAGATCGTCTCCCGGATTAGCCGCTTCGCGTAGAATCGACTCGGACGGAAAACTGCCCGCGGAGTCTCTTTTTGCTCTCATTTCTCAACAACCTGCACGCTCTTCCGGCCATGATTCTGGCATCGAAGGGCTTTGGCCACTATCTGCACACGCACTATGGCGACCACACCTTCCGCGGGCTCTACCGTTGGAACGGCTTCGATCTGGCGATCCTGATTCCCTATTTCATCGTCATGGTGATTCTGGCGTTCTACGGCATCCATCGCTACCAACTGGTGTGGCTCTACTACCACAACAAGAAGAAGAAGGCGCTGTGGGACCAGCCGGGCGGGCACTATGCCGCTGGTGAGCTGCCGTATGTCACCGTGCAGTTGCCCATCTACAACGAGCAGTTTGTGATCGACCGGCTGATCGACGCGGTCTGCCGTATCGAGTATCCGCGCGACCGCTTCGAGATTCAGTTGCTCGACGACTCGACCGACGAGACGGTGCAGGTGGCCGAAGAGATCGTTCAGCGCTATGCGCACGGCTTTGCGGGGATGGCGCCGCAGCCAATCGTGCATCTGCATCGGACGAACCGCCATGGATACAAGGCGGGCGCGCTGGACGAAGGGCTGAAGGTGGCGCGCGGCGAGCTGGTCGCCATCTTCGACGCCGACTTTGTGCCCGCGCCAGACTGGCTGATGAAGGTGGTGGACCACTTCGCCGAGCCGGGCATCGGCATGGTGCAGACCCGCTGGACGCATCTCAACCGCAACTACAGCTTCATGACGCAGGTGGAGGCGATCCTGCTGGACGGGCACTTCGTGCTGGAGCACGGCGGACGCTCGCGCTCCGGCGTCTTCTTCAACTTCAACGGCACGGCGGGCGTCTGGCGGCGCGTGGCCATCAGCGACGGCGGAGGCTGGCAGCACGATACGCTGACCGAGGACACCGACCTCAGCTATCGCGTGCAGATGGCGGGATGGAAGTTCAAGTACCTGCAAGATGTCGAGTGCCCTGCCGAGCTGCCCATCGAGATGACCGCCTTCAAGACGCAGCAGGCGCGCTGGGCCAAGGGGCTGATCCAGACGGGCAAGAAGATCCTGCCGCGGGTGATGAAGAGCAACGTGCCATTTGAGACCAAGGTTCAGGCGTGGTGTCATCTGACGGCGAACATCAGCTATCCGCTGATGATTGTGCTCTCGGTGTTGCTGATGCCGGCGATGATTATCCGCAGTTGGCAGGGCTACATCCAGATGCTGCTGATCGACCTGCCGCTGTTTATCGCCAGCACGATGTCGGTCTCCACCTTCTACCTGGTCAGCCAGAAGGAGCTGTTTCCCAAGACCTGGTACAAGACGTTTCTGTATATTCCGTTCTTGCTGGCGCTGGGTGTGGGGCTGACGATCACCAACACCAAGGCGGTGATGGAGGCGCTCTTCGGCTATAAGACGGCCTTTGCGCGCACGCCGAAGTACCGGGTGAAGAAGAAGGGCGAGGCCAGCCAGGCCAAGGTCTATCGCAAGCGGCTGGGGATTGTCCCGTGGATCGAGCTGCTGATCGGGACCTACTTCGCGTGGACCATCTGGTACGCAGTAACGACGGAGAACTACTTCACCATCCCGTTTCTGTTTCTCTTCGTGCTGGGCTACTGGTACACCGGGCTGCTGAGCCTCTTCCAGGGCCTCTTCGAGCGCGCCGGCAATGAGGCCAGCGGTTCGCCCGACATGCACGAGAAGCCCTACCCGATGGGAATCTGAGTCGTGCTGCTGTTGCGGCCGAATGCAAGCAGTGCTAGCATTGCTTGCATGGCGACCTTACACATCCGCGACCTCAAAGACTCGGTGAAGGAGAGCATCCGCATCCGCGCCGCAGTGCATGGGCGGTCGATGGAGGCAGAGGCGCGCGCCATTCTGGAGCAGGCCGCGGACAAACAGGAGCCGGAGGAGCATTTGTATCTCCGCGTGCGCAGGCTGGTGAAGAAGTATGGGCCGATGGAGATCGACATCCCGCCGCGGGAACTAGCGGATGATCCGCCCGACTTCCGTTGACATCCGCCATGGTCATTCTGGACACCAACGTCATCTCCGAGATCACCCGCAGCGTGCCTGAGCCGAAAGTCGTTGCCTGGTACCAGCGGCAGGATTCAGCCTCTCTTTACACGACAACCATAACTTTGGCCGAGGTTTTTTACGGCCTCAATCTGTTGCCGGAGGGAAACCGTCGCGCCCAACTGAGCAGGTTTGCGGATGATTTTTTCGGGCAGGAGATGGCTGGCAAAATCCTCTCCTTCGACGAGACTGCGGCGGTCCACTACGCTACGATTCGAGCCGCAAAGCGTCGGCTTGGGCTGAGCATGTCGTCGCTGGACGCGCAGATTGCGGCGATTGCAGTCGCGGCGGGCGCTGCGGTAGCTACTAGAAACGTCAGCGACTTTGAACACTGCGGCGTCACGGTCGTCAATCCGTGGATTGCGTAGAGCAGAATAGCGTCAGACGCAGCGAAGCCCGGCGGGTTGGCCGGGCTCGCGTGGGATTTGCGGTAAGTTGCAGACGGCTTAGAAGCGGATGCCGAACTTCACAGGAATGTATGTGGTGCGGTTGCTGTTCTGGGGATAGAGGTTGTAGCCGGTATATGAATTCAGCACGGATACCGGGCTGGAGGCCGTGACCCCGTAGCGCTGTGAGTTGGGGATGTAGACATAGCGCGCCTCCATGTAGAAGCGCTCGTTGGAGAACTTGGAGATCTTGTATGTGAGGCCGAAACCGCCATTCACTCCGACCGCGTTGCTGGTGTAGTGGTCGATGTTCGCATTCACCTGATATTCCTCGCAGTAGTAGTAGCAACTCTCTTCAACTGTGGGCTCGGTGAAGTTGGTGACCTTGTGATAGAAGCCGACGCCGACCACAGCGTAGGCGCCCAGCGAACCTTCGGTGGGAAGAGTGAAGGTGGGGTTGAGGGTAAACGACCAGACGTGGTTGTTGCCGTCGAGTCCGGAGACGCCGCATATACCCGCAGCGACGGAGCCTGCCGGGCAGCCGTAGTCGTAGAGATAATTCTGGTTGGCGAGCGTGGCGCCCTGCAGGCCGAAGTGGTCGTAGTCGAACTGCAGCAGCAGACCGGCGACCTTGTTGAAGTTGCGTCCGCCGCCGAACTGGAATCCGTAGCTGGGCGTCTCGTACTTATGGGTGTTGCCGATGGGCGAGGCGAGGCCCATTCCAGCCAGGAAGGTGTACTTCTGGGAGCCGTCTTTGTTGGTGTTGCCGCTGGAGTAGTTGGGCCGGCCGTAGCGGCGGCGCGGCGGCGGCTGGGTGCTGCCGAGGAGATTGAAGCGGGCGTCGGAATCGGCTGCATCGGCGTCCGTAGAGGACGAGCTGCTGCTGGAGCTGGACGCCAAGGCGAGGTCTGTCCGAGCGGATTCGGATGCCAGAAGAACTGGCGCCTTCACTGTCGATGCAGAGGACGTCGCCTGTGCGAGCAAGGCCGTTCCCGCCATCACAAAGCTGAATGCCGCGGCGCGGCACGCAATACCGAAGAGATTACGGTGAATGTTCATTTGTTTAATGACTCCCTTTTGTGTGCAAAGTCCTTCGAGTTTTTGAACCCGAATCGCCTGGGTTTGTTGTGCGGTCTTTACAACCGAAACCTAATCTTCTTGTTGGTAGATAAGACGCTCCATTGCCTCATTTGGATCACGTTAAAGCGGCGTTTGGTTTAGTGGATGTCGAACTGCTCCGGGTGAAGGGCTGGGTCGCTCTTGACCAGGATCGTTTTGCCCGCCATCTCTTCCATCTCCAGCAGCCACTTTGCGCCCGATGCCTTGAGCTGCTTGACGACCTCCGGATGGACGCGCAGCATGATGTCGCCGCGGTCCAGCGTCTTGTGCATCTTGCGCATCTCGATGTAGATGTCGTTGCAGACGGTAATGGGCGACTTGACCATTCCGGTGCCGTCGCAGATAGTGCAGGTGGTGGAGAGCGTGCGCTCCAGCGACTGCTTGACCCGCTTGCGGGTGATGGCGACCAGTCCGAAGTCGTTGAATTGAAGCACTTTGGACGGAGCGCGGTCACTCTTCAACTCGTCTTCCAGCGCGGCCATCACGCGGTTGCGGTTCTTGCGCTCGTCCATGTCGATGAAGTCGATGATGATGATGCCGCCCAGGTCGCGCAGCCGAATCTGGCGCACGATCTCCGGGATGGCGTCCAGATTCGTCTTGACGATGGTGTCTTCCAGGCGCGCCGTCTTGCCAACGTACTTGCCGGTGTTGATGTCGATGGCCACCAGCGCCTCGGTCTGGTTGATCACAATCGACCCGCCGGACTTCAGCCACACCTTCGACCGCAGCGCCTTGTTGATCTCTTCCGTAATGCCGAACTGCTCGAAGAGAGGCGTGTCCTTCAGGTAAAGCTTGACGCGCCGGATGAGCGAGGGCTGGAAGCGTTGCAGGAAGCGCAGGACGCGTTCGTACTCGGCCTCGGTGTCCACCCAGATGGCGGAGAAGTTGTCCGTCACCTGATCGCGCAGGATGCGCTCGATGAGGTTCAGGTCGTGGTAGATGAGCGCGGGAGACTTGGAGGATTCCGACCGCGCCTTGATGTCGGCCCAGAGGTTGAGCAGGAAGCGCAAGTCGCTGCGCAGCTCCTCTTCCGTGGCTCCCTCGGCGGCGGTGCGAACGATGAATCCGCCGGTGGCGTCGCCCTTCTCGCTGAGCAGAATCTCCTTCAGGCGGCGTCGCTCCGCGTCCGACTCGATCTTGCGCGATACGCCGGTGTGGTTGACCGTGGGCATGAAGACCAGGAAGCGGCCGGGAAGCGCGATGTGCGATGTGATGCGCGCGCCCTTCTTGGCGATGGGCTCCTTGGCGATCTGGACCAGAATCTCCTGCCCGGGCTTGAGCAGGTCGCTGATGGCGGGCAGGTTGGTGGTCTGCATGGTGTGGCGACCATGGCCGCCGCCGTTGTGTCCGAAGCGCCCGCTGCGTTCGCCGGAGCCGCCGGTGTTGCGCGGACGGTCACCGCGATCTCCACGGTCGCTGCGGCCACGCCGGCCATCGCGGCGTCCATCGCGGCGTCCTGGGCGGCGTTCAGAATCGCGTCCGCGCTGCTGACGGGAACTGTCGGCACCCGTCTGCTCCCCGCTGCGGTCCGCCTCTTCCGGCTGGCCAAACTGCGCCTCGAAGAACTCAGCATCGGCAGCGGTTCCGGTGCGGGCTGCCTGTTCGTCGAGCTCGCCCGACTGCTCTGAGCCGTCGCTGCCTTCCTGGTCCTGACCTTCCTCGTCGTCTTCCTCGTCTTCTTCTTCGAGATCTTCCTCGTCGAGGTCGTCTTCCTCAAAGTCGTCTTCCTCGATCTCATCCTCTTCATCCACCTGGGGCGAGGTGCGAGTGAGTTGGTCGATGGACATCTCGCGCAGCATGTTGCCAAGCTCGGTCGCACCCTCCACCGTCTCTTCGTCCAGGTCGTCGATCTCCTCGATGGAGCTGGCATGGATGCTCCGGGCCGGAGAATCTTCCACGTCGAGGACCTCTTCGGCGAGTTGGCCGGGGCCAGGTGCGAAGCCGGCCTCGCCTTGCGGGAGGGACTCAGCGGCGGGCTGGGCTTCGACTGGCTCGGAGTGCATATCGCCCGAGGGAGTGATGGAGGTGATGTCGTGGGCAACGGCTACGGCCTCGGAGGCGGCTTCGGCTGGCGACTCCCGCACTGGTTCGAGGTATGGCGCGCTCTGGCGAAACTCGATGGGCGGCACGGGATCGACGCGGTAGGAGGCCGAGGCATCCTCTGGCTCGTACTCCACTTCAACCTGCTTGGCTGGCGTCGGTGCGGCAGCCACAGCCGCATCCGGCGCGACAACAGCTACCGGCTCCGCAACGACCGGCAAAGCGGCTCCGGGAGCTTCGTGGACTTCGGCGGCTTGAGCTTCTGCGATGTTGGGCCGCTCGAACTGCTGGATGGGCTCTGCGGCGGCGGCAGCAACGGGAGCGTCATTGCGGAGGTCGGCACGGTTGTCTCGCCGGCTCTCGCCGCGGTCGTTGCGGTCGTTGCGGTCGTTGCGGTCGGGGCGGCCATCACGTCTCGGCTCCCGCTCAAAGTTGCGCGAAGGCCGGTTGCGTCCCTCACGCGGGTCGGAACGCGAGTCGTGGCGTGAGCCGGAGTTCGAGTCGGGGCGTGAGTTGGCCGGGCTGCGCCGCGAGAGCGTCTCGCCGGGCAGGGTTGCGCCGCCGTCCCAGCCGGCCGCGAGGGTGTAGAGGTTGGCCGGCGGCGCGAGCGTACCCGAGCTCGATTCCGCGGATTTGGAAGCGGCCTGCTCTTCGCCGCCCTTGCGGTACTTGGAGAGCGATTCGCCGGGCAGAATGATCGGCTCGGCGCCAGCCTCGATCTCGTCGGGATAGGCGTTGGCGATGGGGCCGGTGCCGCTGGTCTCCCCGCTGTCGCTGTCCACGCCGTAGAGGTTACGCGAGGGTTCGAATCCCCGGGGAACGCGGGGCGGGCGCTGGTCTCCGCGCTGACCGTCGCGGCTGCGTCCGCTGTCGCGTCGTCCGCGGTCGCCGGAGCGGTCGCCGCGCGGGCTATTGTCTCGTGAGCTGTCGCTGCTGCGCGGGCTGTCCTGGCTGCGGTCGGAAGAAGATATGGATGGATGGATGGCCTCGCCATCGATCTCATGGATGGAATCGCGTTCGTACGATAAGTTATCGTCGTCGTAGCCCGGCACTTCGGAGTAGCCCTGAGCTGCGGGGTAGGCCGGTGCATCGGAGTTCTCCTGCGTCGAGTCGCCCGCCTGGCCCACAGCATCGCCTGCCTGCCGGTCTCCTCCGCGCCCGCGACGGCGGCCGCGCCGACCGCGCCAGCGGCGGCTTCCATCGGCGCCGGGAGCGCCTTCGCCAATCTCGGGGCCTTCGTTGAACTCTGTGGGGGCCGCACTGTCTGCGTCGGTGCCTGCAACGTCGCCGCGTGGAGCATCGCCGCGCCCGCCGTCCTGCTGTTGCGCTGCTGCGCTGGAGCCTCCCTGACGGTCTGCATTTCTATCGCGATCGCGGTCGCGTCCGCCGCGCCGTCCTCTGCCGCCACGCTCGCCGCCGCGTCCGCCCGTATCAGTGGCCTGCTCGCCGTTGGTCAGGCGTGGCGCGCGCACTGCGCGGTCTCCGGTTGGGGTGGTGTCAAACTCCTCCGAGTCCGGTGCTTCTTCCATGAAATCCGTGATGTAAAGGAAGGCATCGCGTTCCAGGCCAATCTCCACAAAGCTCGACTGCATGCCCGGCAGAACGCGCGTGACGCGTCCGTTGTAGATCGACCCGGCGAGCGTGTACTCGTTCTCGCGCTCGTAATAGATTTCGGTGAGGGCTTCGTCTTCGACGATGGCCAGACGCGTCTCGTGGGGCGTGCTGGAGATATAGATTTCTTTCGACATGTTCCTGCTCTTTCTGCCCGCTCCGGTTTTGAGAACCGGAGGTACGGGCTGCAGACGCAGGCGAGAGGATTGGAGGAGCCCTAGCTTGCTGCTAGTCGCTGCTCACCGAGGGTGCGGACAGGCGTGTGGGAGCTGGAAGTGTGGTAACCGATGGCTGCGGACGGGGGTCATGACCCACCCCAGACTGCGTCCAGATTGCACCGGCATTGGCTGCATTCCGGTTGATACCAAAAACGATCGGCGACACTTGGGACGCTTCGAGCAAAACCTGGCATGCGGAGTTTGTGACCGAATCAACCTCAGATCCAACTTGAGGCGGGGCCGTTCGCCATCCGGATGCAATCATTCCCTTCAAACCTGTCCGGCCAACGGACTTGATCCCTGCCTGGCCGGCCTTTTCAAAAATCTTCAATAAATCGTGCGCCGCATACCCGGCGCCTGGCGCCAACGGGAGCGGTGGGTTGCTCCGGCCTGGGTGGTACAGCCGGTTATATATCCAGTATGCACCAAAATCGCCGTCAGCGTGTTCCCCGCCTCAGACTCGTCACTGGCGATCTTCTCGATCGGGTCGGAAATCATGGATTGCGCAGCAGTGGCTCAGGCTGCCTTGACCCGTTCGACGGCGAGGCGTAGTCCCATCGCCTTGAGAATTGCGGCCAGACTGCTCAGAGCAGGATTCCCCTCTTCGGAGAGCGTGCGATAGAGCTGAGTCGAGTTCAGGTTGGCCTTCTCGGCCACGCTCTGTACGCCGCCAAAGGCCTTGGTCATCTGGCGCAGTGCGATCAGCAGCTCACTCTGTTCGCCGTCCTCCAGAATGCTGTTCAGCAGCTCCAGCGCGTATGCGGGATCCTGCTGAAACAGCTCGGCCATGGCCTCATCGTGTGCTCTATCTCTCATCGCTAAACCCTCTATTGTCAGATTTTCGTTTATAAACGAACAAATTGCAAGCGATTGCAAAGATCGAGAGCGGAAGAAAGAGTTCCCGTATAAATACAAATAGACGTATATTGGTATAATGGATGAAGAGCTGAAGGTCGTCCGTTGGGTCGGATCGTCGCAGAAGGATTTGCAGTCCTTTCCGCCAGAGGTACGCCGCGATGTCGGCCACGCTCTGTATGCGGCGCAGAAGGGCGAAACCGATCCCGCAGCCAAGCCGTTGAAAGGGTTTGGCGGTCATTCCGTGATGGAGATCGTCGCACCATTCGACGGCAACACCTGGCGGACGGTCTACACCGTTCGTCTTCGCGATACGGTCTATGTGCTGCACGCCTTCCAGAAGAAATCGAAGTCGGGGATTGCGACGCCGAAGGCTGAGATCGACCTGATTCGCCAGCGGCTGGCCACAGCCGTTCGCCACTACAAGGAAAGGTTGAGTTGACCATGAAGACCACTCGCAAGGCACCCAGTACTGACGGCGTCATCGAAGGCAGCGGCAACGTCTTTGCCGATCTTGGCCTGCCGAACGCAGATCAAGAGTTGACCAAGGCGCGACTGACTCTGCAGATTGCTCTCATCATCAAGAGCCGAGGCCTCACCCAGGCGGAGGCCGCGAAGATTCTTGGGGTTCAGCAGCCCCACGTCTCGGCCCTGACCCGCAATCGAGCGGGCAACTTCTCCATTGGCCGGCTGATTGATTTCCTGACGGCGCTCGGCCAGGACGTTGAAATCACCGTGACTCCTACGCCCAAAGTACACGGCTCCATGTCCATCGTCTTTGCCTGAACGAGAGTGCATTGCCAAGTTCGTCCGCCCTTCAGTTCACAAATCGCCTCATGCGGATGTTCATCACGATGCCGAGGGCGAGGAAGGTGAACAGGATCGACGAGCCGCCGTAGCTCATCAGGGGCAGCGGGATGCCGGTGACCGGCATCAGGCCGACGACCATCCCGATATTCACCACAATCTGGAAGAGCAGCACAGCCGCCACCCCCATGACGATGAATGTGGCGGGAATGTCAGAGGCCTGCTGCGCGTTCTCGATCAAACGCATCAGGATCAGGAAGTAGAGCAGCAGAATGCCCATGCCGCCCACGAAGCCGTGCTCCTCGCAGAAGGCGGCGAAGATGAAGTCGGTGTATGGAATGGGGAGGAAGTCGCCCTGGGTCTGCGTCCCCTGATTGGTCCCCTTGCCCCACAGCCCGCCGGCGCCGACGGCGATCTTCGATTGCAGGATCTGGTATCCGGCGCCTCGCGGATCGCTGCCGGGATCGACGAAGCTGGTCAGGCGCGCCATCTGGTACGGCTTTAGTCGCTTTCCGCTCATCCATGCGCCGCCGATCAGAAGGGCGAACCCCAGAAGGAGGACCATCACCTGTCTGAAACGAATTCCGCCCAGAAACAGCCCCACTACCAGGACTGGGAAGTAGGTGAGCGCTGTCCCCAGATCCGGCTGGATCAACACCATCGCCATGGGCACGCAGACCAGCGCGAAGGCCTTACCGATATCGAGCCAGCTCAGTTCGCGCCCTGCGAGGCCCCAGAAATACCGGGCTATGGCGAGGATCAGGATCAGCTTCACCCACTCCGACGGCTGAAAGTGGATGCCGCCGCCGAGATTGATCCAGCGCTTGCCCCCCATCACGGTTGTGCCGACCAGCTTTACGGCCACCAACGACAGAAGTCCGAGGCCATACGCCCAGGGTGCGAGATCCACCAGCCGGTGGTAGTCGATCCGCGAGATGAGAAACATCAGTCCGATGCCGACCAGCAGAAAGGCAATCTGCTTGTGGTCGAAGTCGTGGAACCGGGTGGGCAACGTCGCCGATCGGATCTCCAGCACGCTGAGCGCGGAGACCAGCAGCACCAGGCAGAAGAGCATCCAGTCGAAGTCGCGGGATGAGGAGAAGCTGCGCATGAGTTCGGACTCTATTCTATGGGCTGGATCGTCTTCGGGAGCTGGATCGTCAAGGCCGGTTGACCGCTGGCGCGTTCGCGGCCCCGGGGTGCACCGCTGGAGTGGCCGATGCGGTCGGCACGCCGTCTGGATTCGGCGCAGGAGTGGCTGCCGGTTTGGGCGCGTCCGCCACGCGCAGCAGGTTGCCCTCGCGCTTGCGCTGCTTGTTCACAAATGCGTTGATGACCTGGGCGACGAGGGGAGCGGCGGCTTCGGCTCCCCAGCCTCCATGCTCGCATAGGACAGTAACCACGATATCCGGGTTGCGGCGCGGCGCCATGCCGACGAACCAGGCGTTGGCGCGTTCGTTTCCTGTCCCCAGACTCTTCGCGCCAGCGCTGTGACTGACGACCTCGGCGGTTCCAGTCTTGCCGGCGAAGTCGATGCCTTCCAGATGCACGGCGGCGCCTGTTCCGCCAGGACCCAGCGTTGCAGCCATGGCGTCGGTGATCGTCTCCCAGTTCTCCGGTGTGATGGGCACTACGCGGTCGCCGCTGCCGGGGAAGGTGGATTCGATGGCAGAGGCCATCTCTGGCGGCAGCTCGTCGGGAAAGACGACGTGCGGCCGCTTCAGCACGCCGCCCGATGCGATGCCGCCGAGGGCCCGCGCGAGTTGCAACGGCGTCACCTGCACTGCGCCCTGGCCAATCCCCACCGAGATCGTCTCGCCGGCGTACCACTTATCGTGCTGTGTCTTCATCTTCCATGCGGTCGAAGGCATCGTGCCGCTAGCCTCGTCAGGCAGGTCGATGCCGGTCTTCTGCGAGAGGCCGACCTCGGTCGCATATTTGGAAATCGTATCGATGCCCAGCTTGTTTGCCAGCGTGTAGTAGAACGTGTCGCACGACCACGGAATGGCATGGTCGATGTCCACCATGCCGTGGTGCCTGTCGCAGGCGAAGAAGTGTCCGTAGAAAGTGGCGCCGCCATTGCACATCACATGCATCGACTGCGCGACGCCCTCCTCCAGCCCCGCCAGCGACATGATGATCTTGAAGGTCGAACCCGGCGCAAGCTGCGCCTGGATGGTCTTGTTCATCATAGGGTGGTCGGGGTTGTTGACGATCTGCGACCAGTAGTCCCTGCTCAGGCGCACGGAAAACTGGTTGGGATCGTAGGTGGGCCGCGAGACCATGGCCAGGATCTCGCCGGTGTGCGGGTCCATCGCCACCAATGCGCCGTTATGGCCCTCCATGGCCAGCTCCGCCGCGCGCTGCACGTCCAGGTCGATGGTGAGCCGCAGGTCCTTGCCGGGGACCGCAACCTGCTGGCCGAGCTGCCCGACCTCCCTGCCGTGGCTATCCACGATCACATCGCGCGATCCGTCCTTTCCGCGCAGCAGTTCGTCGTAGGTCTCCTCCACGCCGCTCTTGCCCACCACGTCTCCCGGCTCATAGAAGTCGAACTTGGTGCTGTTGAGGTCCTCTGTCGACAGTTCGCCCACATAGCCGATCAGGTGCGCCGCAAATCCGTCGCGAGGATACAGCCGCCGCTGGTCATCGAATGTCTCAAGTTCGGGAAGCTCGTTGCGATGGGCCTCGATGAAGGCCTGCTCATCCGGCGTGATGTCCTGCTTCAGCGGGATCGGCACGTACTTCGGCGAGCTGGCGTAGCGGCGCAGCGTGGCTTGGATCGCATCCACCGGCAGGTCCAGTCCGCGTGCCATCAGCGGAATGTCGGCAGTCAGGTCCCTGGCCTGTTCGCGCAGCAGAAAGCAGGAAACTGACGGGTAGTTGTCCACCAGGATGCGGCCCTCGCGGTCGAAGATCTTGCCGCGCGGCGCGCGCACCGGTTCCTTGCGCACCCGATTGGCCTCGGCCAGCATCCGGTAGTTGTCCACGCCCAGCACCTGCAGCCGCCACATTCCCGCCGCCAGCACCGCAAGCACCAGCACCACGATGTACTGCGTTGCGTGCAGCTTGCCCGCCGAAACCTTCTCGTCGCGGTCCGCGTGCATTTCGGTCTTGGAAATTAGCTCCATGCTGACGAGTCCTGCTTGCCTCAGTTTACGTTGTTCTGCCTCCAGCTTGATTGTTTCCGCCTGGAGCATCGGCACTGTGCCGCACGAGACCTTACTCCTGGTGCCTGGTGCGGTCCAGCAGGAAGCAGACTGGCAGCGCCACTGCAGTGTTGGCCGCAGCACGCAGCAGTTCGTGCAGCCACATCAGGTGGAAGGCGCGAATGCCCAGCAGGCGCCGCTCGATCAGGTACAGAAGAACGCTCTGCAGCAGCGAAAATCCGAAGGCCAGCAACGCGCGCGTGGATGTGTTGTCCACGTCGATCCGGCTTCCCAGGCTCGCTCCCGCGTACCCAATCACCGACTTCGCCATGCCGTTGACGCCGATCGGCTGGCCGGTCAGCACGTCCTGTAGCAGCCCGATGGCCGCGCCCGTCACCGTCCCGGCAATCGGGCTGCGCCGGCTGATGGCGAAGAACAGTGTCACGATGAACGGCAGATCGAGAATCGCCAGCCCATGAAACACTCGCGGCAGAAGCACCTGCAGCAACACTGCGCCCAGCGGCACCAGAACCGTTACAGAAAGCGAGAAACTCTGCTGCTCGACCTCGCGGCGCGACATGTAGCTGCGTGTGACCATCATTTCGTCGCCCCAGGCTGAGAGGGTCGAGGCTGCGTGCTGCTCGGTGCGCTCTGGCCGTTCTGCACTGAATTCGCCCCACCGGGTGTCATCTCCGTTGCAGGCGGCGTCGATCCGCTCGTGAACCGGTCCGGATGCAGCACTGGCAGCGGATGCGGGACGACAGGCGCAATCGGCGTAGTGGCCGGAGCAGCTCCATTCGCGCCTGCGGCAGCAGCCGGATTCGCGTCGTCGTGAATGCCGGGCAGCCGCGCGGCGCTCAGGTCGGCCGCGTGTTGCACCTCGGCGGTCGCCATGTCCTGCTGCGCCGCCTGCGACAGGTCCGACTGCGTTCCCGTAATCACCAGCACCTCTGCGACGCGGTCCAGATCGACCGCCGGATGCACCCGGATGGCGCTATACGGCTGGTGGTCGGGGTCGGGCGCGATGCTCTCGACGACGCCCACCGGCAGTCCCCGCGGATACACCTGGTCGCCGCCCGAGGTCAGCACCTGCTCGCCCGGCTGGATGCGCGAGTCCGCCGTCAGGTTGCCGATCTGCACCCGCCCGGCGAGCGTGCCGCGCAGGATCGCGCGAATCCGCGTCGTGGCCAGCACCACCCCCGCGCCAGAGCTCTGGTCGTTGATCTCCAGCACCTCCGAGGTCGCCGGAAAGACGTCCCGCAGCTTGCCCACAATGCCATCCTGCGTGATGACCGCCATGTCTGGACGCAGCCCATCGCGCGATCCCTTGTCGATGGTGAGCACGCGTGACTGCTCGCTTCCGCTGGTACCGATCACCTGTGCCGCAACGGTCGTGCCAACGTAGCTCTCCTTGAAGCCCAGCATCGCCTGCAAGCGGCGGCCCTGGAGCGCGTCCTCGGCCATCGCCGCCTCATCGATGCGCACCCGCGCCAACTGCTGCTGCAGGTCTTTATTCTGCTGGCGCACATGGCGCAGGTCGATGTACTCCGACCACGCGTGGCCCGCGCCGCTGCCGAAGGCGTGCGTCACCCGCTCCACCGGCGTCACCGAGGTCATGGCCCACATGCGGATCAGCCGCACGCTGGGCCCATCCGGCTTCGAGGCGTCCACCGGACTGCGCACCTGCACCGCCAGCGCAATCGCCTGCGCCAGCAACACCGCGATCAGAAACAGCGCGTTCTTGTACTCCGTCAGAAAATCCATCGGCCTAAGAACATTATCCGCGAGATGCACTCTGTTGGTCTGCACTTTCTGCGGAAGACGCTCTTGCGCTACGATTTACCAACAGAAATACACGAGCTGGCGCAGCTCCTATCCCGGGCCCTGGGTCAATTAATAAACTCTCAAAATTCGGAGAGTCGTATGCCGTGAAGATCGAATCAAATGTTCGGCTGCACGACGGTATCGTACCGCCTTAGACCCCCACATCCTCGGGAGCGAGAAATGCGACACCAATTCAGAGGGGATACGCCAACAGATGGGCTGCCCGCCCTGTCGATCGCCTCATCCACCTGCATCCACGGCCTTGCCGAAATCCGGCCCATTGCACCACGAATTGCTAAAGAACCGATGAGAATTGTGTTTGGCAAAACGCGTACTGTACTGGTCACTTCCTGTAACGCTTACAAGGTTGCAAGGATTCATCCGCTAAACTTCATTATTCGAGCAGTCTTGTTCGTCGTTTCACGAAAGCAGAGAAAAAAGTTCGTGACCAGAGTGGAAGGCAGGTTCGTGGAAGAAGTTGTAACCGAGCTGAAAAATGCTTTTTCCTCGGGGATTTCAGCAAACCGGACGGAGTACTCCTACTACGGTGATTCTCGGGACCCGAGAGTTGTTCCCACTACTAAAATGCTGCTTGGGGGGTTAGTGGTTGTTCAAAATGCCGCGTCTCCCGTCTCCCCAAATGAGTTCGTCAACCCCTTCCAACGGGGTAAAAATTTGATTGGGTACTTTGAAGTCACTTGCCCTCGTCAGTTCGGCTGGATGGATGGCAAACTACTCTTGTTGGATTACGGGCAGCTTTCCACATGCCAATTTCTGCAAGAACTTCGTGAAAACTAGCCGGTCCTCAGCCGAGTGTGTGCGCACTCATGCGCATATTTTACGGATGAATGGGACACCGGGTGCCCCATTCATGACGCGCTTTTGCGCATGGGTGGGAGGAGCCTTTACGCCCGTCATTCTGACGCGGCCAGAATCTCTGTAGTTGCTTCTTATCTGTCATACCATCTCGCACAGCAGCCGCACCTACCGCCCGGCCTTCGCACCAATCGCCTTCGCAGGCAGCGGCCCCGGAACGCCGGTCGTGCGCAGGTACGCCGCCGCCGCGGTCAGCCGCACCGGATACTTCGTATCGGCAAACAGCGCGTAGATCGCCATCGACGTCGTCTGGTCGTGATAGTCGGCTAGCGCCTTGGCCGCCGCAGCGCGCAGCGCCGGGTCCTTGTCCGCCAGCGCGGCCAGCAACTCCTTGTGGATCGGCTCCGTCTTCTCCTGCGAAATCTGCTCGATGGCAGCAACGCGAGTCAGGTCGCCGCCGCTCTGGTGGATGAACTCGAACGCCGTGATCCCGTAGCCAAACGGCCCCAGAAACATCGACGCTCCCTGCATGACGCCCATCCGCGCCAGCATCGCCGGATTGTGCAGGTCCTTGTCGATCTTGTGCTCCGTGCCGTGCATCATCGTCGGCCCCGCGCTGCGCTCTGCATCCACCACCGCCATCAGGATGTCTTCGCCAGACTTGTCTCCCATCTTCCACAACGTCATCGCCGCGGTGAACGCCACCTGCGGCTCCTTGTCGTCCAGCAGATTGCGCAGATTGGCCGCGAGGTTGCGGTCCTTCGTCTGTCCGGCCGCAAGCGCCGCCGCAGTGCGAATGTCGAGGTCCGGTTCCAGCATCGCATCGGCGATCATCTTCGCCGAGCGCGGGCTGCGCAGCAGGCTAAGCGCTGCCAGCGACTGAATCCGCGTCTGCGTATGTTTTGCGTCGCCTGCCGCATCGGTCAGGATCTTCCACGCCGCATCCGTCCGCTGCCCGGCAGTCGCCGTCAGCGAGAGCGACACCGCCGGTGCCTCCTCTTCATTGCCCGCCGCCGCAGGATTGCTTGCAGCCGCAGGATTGCCCGCCGCCGCGCTGGCAGGCTTGGCAGGAGCACTCTGGGCCCTCCCCGCCGCATTCACCATGCAGGCAAGAGCGAGCAGAAGCAGCCCGCTCCGCTTCCAGTTGAAGAGATTCTTTCGCACACGGTTGGCTATAGCGTTCATCTCCGTCTCCACGTTCCGCTCCCGTCCATCTCGATCTGTTGTAAGTGTGATGCAAAATACTGAAGTTGCCATAGGAGAATTGCGAAAAACAGGTCGTCGGCAGAATACAACCGCCGCTTCACGGGCTTGCAACAGACCCATAATGCTAGACTCATCCCGGCCGCTTTTACGCAGAGCCTCGGTCGCCAATATGCTCTTCAAAGCTCGCAGCGCCGCCGTCTATGGCATCGACGCCCACATTATCGACGTGGAGGTCGACTTCTCCGGCGTGATTCTTAACAAGGAAGAGTTCAGCACCGTCGGCCTGCCCGACGCCGCCGTGCGCGAGAGCCGCGACCGCGTTCGTTCGGCGATCAAGAACTCCGGATTCGACATTCCTCCCACGCGCATCACCATCAACCTCGCGCCCGCGGACATCAAAAAAGAAGGCTCCGGATTCGACCTCCCCATCGCCATAGGCATTCTCGGCGCATACGGCGGGCTGCACATCAAGGACATCTCCAACTTCCTGCTGGTCGGCGAACTAGGCCTGGACGGCACGCTGCGCGCCGTGCAGGGAATGCTGCCGATTGCGATTGCCGCGCGAGCCAAGGGGATCAAGAACCTCATCATTCCCGCCTCCAACGCGCGCGAGGCCGCGGTCGTCGAGGGCGTCAACGTCTATCCCGTGCAGACGCTCAGCGACGTGCGCGAACTGCTCAACTCCGCCGCACTCGGCGGCATCAAGGCGACTCCGCTGCGCATTGAGGCCGCCAGCCTGCTCGACGAGCTGCAACACTTCCCCTACGACTTCAAAGACGTGCGCGGGCAACAGGTGGCCAAGCGCGCGCTGGAGGTCGCGGCCGCCGGTGGACACAACATTCTGATGATCGGGCCGCCCGGCTCCGGCAAGACGATGCTCGCCAAGCGCCTGCCGTCGATCCTTGCGCCCCTGCGCTTCGATGAGGCGCTGGAGACCACCAAGATCCACTCCGTCGCCGGCGTGCTGGACGCCGATCGCGGCCTGGTGACGCACCGGCCCTTCCGCGCGCCGCACCACACCATCTCCGACGCAGGGCTGATCGGTGGAGGAATGATTCCGCGTCCCGGCGAGGTCTCGCTGGCCCACAACGGCCTGCTCTTTCTGGACGAACTGCCGGAGTTCCCGCGCAACGTCCTCGAAGTCCTGCGCCAGCCGCTGGAAGACGGCACCGTGACCATCGCCCGCGCGGCCATGTCGCTCAGCTTCCCCGCGCGCTTCATGCTGGTCGCCGCCATGAACCCATGTCCCTGCGGCTACTTCAACGACAAATCGCGCGAGTGCATGTGTACGCCGCCCATGATCCAGCGCTACGTCAGCAAAGTCTCCGGCCCGCTGCTGGACCGCATCGACATCCACATTGAGGTTCCCGCCGTGCAGTATAAGGAGCTGCGCGGCAGCGCCTCCGCCGAAGGCTCCGCCGAAATTCGCGCCCGCGTCCTGGCCGCCCGTGAGCGCCAGCACGTCCGCTTCGCCGTCCCGCTGAACGGCCAGCCCGAACGCGGCAAAGCCTCGGCCAAGTCCGCCACCAAGCCCATCTTCTCCAACTCGCAGATGAACACCCAGCAGATCCGCACATTCTGCGAGCTATCCCCCGACGCCGAGCGCCTGCTGGAGCGCGCCATGCAGCAGCAGGGCCTCACCGCACGCGCCCACGACCGCATCCTCAAGGTCGCTCGCACCATCGCCGACCTCGGCGGCGAGCCCGACATCGCCGTCAAGCACATCGCCGAGGCCATCCAGTACCGAACGCTGGACCGAAGCTACTGGGCATAGCCCGCAGCAACCAGGCCTGGACACTTAAGTTGATGATTATAATTGTTTTCCTTAGATGGTTCTGACTCCTTGCGTCGACGCGTGCAGCCTTTGTTCTCTGGAGAATGGCCTCGTGGACTTTTCTCCAGCACCTCGCAACTTCCCATTTATGGAATATTTATTTTCACAACTTCCCAAAATAAGTATTGACTCAGCCCGCTATACCGTTTATCTTTCTTATAACAAGTTGTTCCACGCTGGACAGTCCGCAAGTATGGTTTTGGCGGGTTCACAGCAACGACTTCTCGCCTCTGCTCGTGTTAGTTCGCAGGAGTGCAACCCGCTCCGAATTGTATGAGATGTAGATATAGATCAAATGAGCGCGGGGTTCTGCGCCATACAGAAGCACTGTCTTTACGATCACGCTTCAGGAATAAAAATATTCTTTAGATAGACTGTAACCACCTCCCGAGTCCTTGCATCTCATTTGTTTAGGGTCTGGAGTTGGCGACCTCAGTACTCGCATCATTCGTTGCTTCAAGTCGTTTTTATTCATCAGTTTATAAAGTCCAGTTCAGACATCGGAGATCGCGCTTGCGGTCCGAAGCAAGTCGATGCCAGACGCGACATTACCCCTTCGCCGCGACGAAACGAAAGGTACATTTATGCGCTCAGACCTAATTTTTGGAGCACTCGCTCACGTCACCAATCGCTACGAACTCTGTCAGCTTGCCTCCAAGGCAACCCGCAAGCTGCACAAACCCAACACTCGTGTCCAGGACACCACCAACGAAGTCTTCGATCGCTTCAAGGACACCATTCCCATGGACGCAGCCTCTGAGACGGCCGTCGACAGCCTTGAGGAACGCCGCGCGGCCTGACCCGCGCGGCCCTGCCGCCACTTCCCTGCAATGGAAGTTCATCTGCATCAACCCCTCCCGTCAGCGTATAATTCATTTCATCCCATAAGCTGCTGCGGCACACCGCACGACCCCTCTTTCTCCAAAGCAGGCTCTGTCAAGCGTTTCCCGCCCGGCAACTCCCCTCCTCAGTTCCAAATCCCCCCGAAAAATTAGGTAAATCTCAGGTAAATCATGACAATATCCGAACTTAAAGATCACAATATCGCCGAGCTGACCAAGCTGGCCCGCGGCCTCGACATTGCCGGAACCAGCGGTCTGCGCAAGCAGGACCTCATCTTCAAGATTCTTCAGGCCCAATCCGAAAAAGAGGGCCACATCTTCGCCGAGGGCGTGCTGGAAATCCTGCCCGACGGTTACGGCTTCCTGCGCTCGCCCGACTACAACTACCTGCCGGGGCCGGACGACATCTACGTCTCGCCCTCGCAAATACGCAAGTTCGACCTGAAGACCGGCGACACCATCAGCGGCAACGTCCGCCCGCCGCACGAGGGCGAGAAGTACTTCGCCCTGGTCAAGATCGAGGCCATCAACTTCGAGTCGCCCGAGGAGACCAAGAACAAGATCCTCTTCGACAACCTCACCCCCCTCTACCCTGAAGAACGCATCAAGATGGAGACCGACCGCGAGCATATGTCCGGTCGCGTCATGGATCTGCTCACCCCGGTCGGCAAGGGCCAGCGCGGCCTGATCGTCGCTCCGCCCCGCACCGGCAAGACCATGCTCCTCCAGTCCATCGCAAACTCCGTCACCACCAACCACCCGGAGATCGTCCTCATCGTCCTGCTCATCGACGAGCGCCCGGAAGAGGTCACCGACATGCAGCGCAGCGTCAAGGGCGAGGTCATCAGTTCCACCTTCGACGAGCCCGCCGCCCGCCACGTCCAGGTCGCCGAGATGGTCATCGAGAAGGCCAAGCGCCTGGTCGAGCACAAGCGCGATGTGGTCATCCTGCTGGACTCCATCACCCGCCTTGCGCGCGCCTACAACACCATCGTCCCGCCGAGCGGCAAGGTCCTCTCCGGCGGCGTCGATTCCAACGCCCTGCAACGCCCCAAGCGCTTCTTCGGCGCGGCCCGCAACATCGAGGAGGGCGGCAGCTTGACCATTATCGCGACGGCTCTCGTCGATACCGGCTCGCGCATGGACGAGGTCATCTTCGAGGAGTTCAAGGGCACAGGCAACATGGAGGTCATCCTCGACCGCAAGCTGGTCGATAAGCGCGTCTTCCCGGCCATCGACATCCAGCGCTCCGGCACGCGCAAGGAAGAGCTGCTCATCCCCAAGGAAGAGCTCCAGCGCACCTGGATTCTGCGCCGGGTCATCAACCCGCTCTCACCCGTCGAGGCCATGGAACTCCTCACCGACAAGCTCGCCAAGACCCGCAACAACCAGGAGTTCCTCCACAACATGAGCTCCATCTAAGCTGCCTACCAATGAAGTAGGTGCCCCACATCTCGATTCTGAGATGTGGGGTTTTTCATTTGAGCAAGGATTTGGGCACCCCTCTCCTGGGTCCCGGTGATTCGGGACCAGGAACGGCAGATATAACGCGGCACTACAGTCCTTACGGCTGGTAGTTCACGGTAGTCTGGACGAAGTCGCCGTTGCTGTCCATCGTTTGAATATTCCAGATGAAAGTGATCGAGGTGGCCTGCATCATCGCTACGATCTGGCTGCCTGAGCTTTCGTTGCGAAATTATTCACAGAGTTGACGAAAAGCCACGGGAGAAGCGTACCCGCAGACTAGACGCATCGGCCCCGGCACCGTTTTCGTGGTTCTCTCGCATCACCGAAAACCCTTCTCCAGTCGAAAGTACTGCAAAGCTCAACTCTGAGTTCATTCACTATGCCCGTTTTGCCCCCGGATTGAATTGTGGCGAGGCACAACTAGGCGAAATCGCCCCATCTGCTTGATTCTTAATGAAATGTGTTGGTCGGGGCGGTCAGATTCGAACTGACGACCCTCTGCTCCCAAAGCAGATGCGCTACCAGGCTGCGCTACGCCCCGACTTCCTTCAATCTTACCCCACTCGCCGCAACATACTAACCAACCTGCTGCGACGCTATCGCTTGGCATAGCTCTGCGGCGATTCCGCTGAAGCCTCCTCTAACATCCGCTCCATTCATCCCTGCGGAAAACTGAGTCCTCGTTGTGAGGGACTATCTCCGTTGCCGCCGTCCAGAGATGCTGCGCACAAAAGCGCGAGTCCGGGGTGAAAAAACTGGAAAAAGAGATACACGTGTAATTTTTAGTTGACATAATGTCTTTCGTAACGTACATTATGATTGTTACAGATGACTTATCAGTTCAGATATCGATTTGGAGGCAGTATGAAAGACACCGTTCCCTTAGCTCCGCTTCAGAGGTTGGCCTGGTTCAACCTGATCATCTTCGCAGTCGCCGTGGCCTTATATTTCATGACCCTTTTCTTCTTCGCGTGGCATTTCCACCGGTCGCTGGCGGTAGCCGCGCTCCCTGCGCTGGGAATGTTCGGAGTCTGCGGCCTTTGGGGGCTGGGCAACTACTTTCTGCATGACCGTAAACGACACGCCAGGGTGAATCTGGATGAGCGCGAAGCACTCATCTACCAGCGAGCCAATACCATTGGCGTGGCTCTGTTTTGGGAGGTTTTCGTCTTCCTTTGCATGGGCGTCTGGGCGTATCTGAGCTACGTTCGCCATCAGGCCACCATTCCCGTCGGATTCTTACCGCTACTTGTCTTTCTCGGCATGATTGTTTGGCAGGTTGCCCAGTCGATTGCGATTCTGGTGCAGTACAGGAGGAGCGCCGGCGATGACACCCTCTGAGAGCGCGCAGTTGAAGAACCGCATCCGCAGACTGCGCTTCGATCACGGAGAGATGACGCAGCAGGAGTTGGCCGACCGCGTGGGCGCAGCTCGTCAGACGATTATTGCGCTGGAGGCAGGCAAGTATGCGCCTTCGTTATTGCTCGCTTTTCGACTCGCCAAAGCCTTCGGCGTAACCACCGAGGACGTCTTCCAATGGGACGGCGACTGACGATTGCCTCTCGCCTTCGGTTCGCGGACCGCGTTTACAGTTCCGCGCGGCGTGCTTGATCGAAAGATGGCCGTATATTTCCGTATCGCCGATGCTATAATCTCAATTATGTGGCGGTTATAGTTCAGTGGCAGAACGCCGCTCTGTGGCAGCGGATGTCCTGGGTTCGAACCCCAGTAGCCGCCCCAATCTTCTCCTGATTGAACCTGATCCTTGGCGTAGATGTAGATCTTCCGGTTCCGAGTCAACCTTGACCCACTCAACCTTGATCCACTCGTTCAACATCTTACAACCGTTCGCTATTGCGCCAGGAAGAATCCCGGCTGCGGTATATGCCGCCGAGTCTTCGGCGGACAGCACCGATGCGGCCAAGGCAGGGAAGCCATGAGCGGCGCGAATATTCTCGATTCGTCGAACGGCGCAGGCCAGGCCGCAATCAAGGACGAAGACGTCTCGGATGTCAGCAGCGCTCTTCTCTCGGTGGAGCGCACGGTCGCTCCGGCCCGGTTTCAGGCGCGTCCCTTTGTGCCGCGACGCTTTATGAGCAACGGCCATCTGCAGACGATCGCAGGCAATTTCCTTGCGCGTACAAACGCTCTGCCTCCGCCGGTGCCGGAGCTGGTCCAGGTCTCGCCCGCCAGCGAATCGCAGATCGCAAGCGGTGTGCTGTGCGAGTGCCACTGGCATCCGTCGGCGGTGCGGGCCGCGCGCCCGACCGTGGTCCTGGTGCATGGCCTGGAGGGTTCGTCGGAGTCGCAGTATGTGGTCGGCAACGCCAACAAGATGTGGCGCGCCGGTGCCAACATCATCCGCATGAACATGCGCAACTGCGGCGACACGGAGCGGCTTTCCCCCACGCTCTACCACTCCGGACTCTCCAGCGATGTTGAGGTCGTCCTGCGCCACTTCATCGCGCGCGAACATCTGCTAAGCGTCGCGCTGGTTGGCTATTCGATGGGCGGAAACCTGGTGCTCAAGCTGGCCGGAGAGCTCGGAGCGGACGCGCCGCGCCAGTTGCATTCGGTCGTCGCCGTCTCGCCGTCCATCGATCTTGCGGCATCCGCCGACGCCCTGCACCGTCCTGCAAACCGGCTCTACGAGCGGCGCTTCCTGCGCAGTCTCATCAAGCGCTTGCGGCTCAAGGCCAGCCTCTTCCCGCGCGCCTACGATGCGCGCCGCGCCGCCGGCATCCACTCCCTGCGCCAGTACGACGAGCGCATCACGGCGCTCTACTCCGGCTTCGCCTCCGCCGACGACTACTACTTCCGCGCCTCCGCGGCGCGCGTCCTGGATCGCATCCTGGTGCCAACGCTTGTGCTGCACGCGCTCGACGATCCCTTCGTCCCTATTACGCCGGAAACACGGGCAGCACTCGATGCCAATCCATATATCAGCCTCCTCGAATCCCAGTACGGCGGACACTGCGCCTTCCTCGCCAGCCCCGGCCACGCCAGCGGAGACGACGGCTACTGGGCGGAGACCACGCTGCTCCGCTTCATCCTCACCTACGCCTGAAGCTCACAACGCACATTCTTCCTCCCTCGAACGGCATTTCGATTGACCGCCTATCTGCGCGCGCCTAGCATTGGACAAAATTCAAAAACACCGAGGTTCATATGGGCGATCTCTTCCAGCCGTGGCACCTGCTTATCCTCTTTTTCTTCCTCCCCGTATTTCTTGTTGTGTATATCATCCCGTATTGGATGATCTTCAAGAAGGCAGGCTTCGCGCCCGCGCTCAGCCTTCTAATGATGATCCCCGGTGTCAAACTCATCGTGCTCTACGTCATCGCCTTCTCCGACTGGAAGTTCGACGCAAGTCGCGTCCCCCCAATCTAGCCCGCCTGTGACGCGCGGCTTTGTATGATGGAGAGATGCTTGCCGAGTGGTCCGCCGAATGCGCCGCCGATGACCCCGTCCTCGTCGTCCCATGGAAGGACCCCGACGGGAAGATGGCCTTCGTCGATCTGCGCGCCGGCCCGCGCGACTTCGACGCTGTCGCCGAGGCGGATCAGCATCCGCCGCTGATGCAGGCGCTGCGCGCTCTCAATGCCACGCGTTCGCCTGTCTTCACCGCAAAGTGCGACGCTTGGCCGCTCGACAGCGAGGAGTTGCGGCATCTGCAACTGAATCTCGACGCGCATCCTGCTGACCCGCCCGCCGGATTCGCCAGCTACATCGACCTCGTCTGGCGCGAGCGTTCGCTCTTCAGCTCGTTCCACCGGCAGGAGCAGGTGCTGCGCCGGCTCACCCGCCTGGCTGCTCCACAGGATCGTCCCTCGGCCATGCTCGACTGCGTGCTGCGCCCCGCACTGCTCGATCTGGAGGGAGGCCCGCGCGAGGGCTTTGCCATCAGCCTCTATGTCAAGGCGCTCGGCTCCAGTCCGCTCTCCGCCTGGAAGGAATGGGCCACCGCGCTCGCCGCCGCCGTCGCCATCCTCCGCGGCAAGGACTTCGCCCGCTGAAGGCGCGGCGGGAGTATTAAATGCCCAGCGTTGTTTGAAGTTTATTGATTTCGTAAGATTTTGAAAGAGTCGAAAAATCGCTGATTTGTCTTTGACTCCTGATTCTCTTCGCTGCTTGCCATCGTCATGAGCATGAACATTCTGTCTTTGACCAGAATCAGGCGCAGATCAACCAGCATGTTGTCGCGAGCATGAGCCTGTGTATCGAGTGCAGGGAAACCCTGGATTACCATATTCTTCTGACTGATTACGGTGCCCTTGAGCTTCGTCAAGCTACCGTCACGTGCCGATTCCAATATTTTCTGTGGACTACTCTCAGGGGCGTATTTCTTATCGATGTAGGTACACGAATATGCTGTATATTTTGTAGGCTGGGCAAAGATCGTAAGAGAATCAATCGTTGTACCGTCTTCACTTGAGATTGGCTCCGTATCAAGTGTTGTTTGAGAAGGAAAGTCGATTGAGAAGGTTGCGTCGGTCGCCACGTATGTATGCCATCTGTGAGGGATTAATCGGTCATAATTCGCAATCGCAGTTGCGAGAAGCCCACTAACACCTGCGATGAGGATGATCCTAAGGTTCTTGTTAGTTTTCATAATGTTTCAGACTATCTAACGCTATCGCCGGACTATATTGCAAGTGAAAACAGGTTCCTTCGCGTCGTACTGAATGACGAAGTTGATATATGTAGACTCCTGATATATCTGTTTAATAGCTGCCCGCGAAGATGGCCTTCAGCTTGGCGCGCAGGCCCTGCTCTTCGCTGGCGCGGCGCACCTGGGTGCGATGGGTGTAGAGCAGCATTCCGATGGCGACGGCGAACTCCGGCCGCGCCAACTCCGGTGGCATCCGCGACAGCGGCACCGGCGAGCCAACCCGCGTGGGCACGCGCAGCAGGCTCTCCGCGTTGTCCAGCAGCCCGGCCAGCAACGCTCCGCCGCCGGTCAGCACGCATCCCGCGCCCAGCGCCTCCAGCACTCCGCCCTGGCGCAGGTTGTCGCGCAGCATGGTGAACAGTTCGCGCGCGCGCGGCTCCAAAACCTCGGCTAGAAATCTCTGCCGCACCAGCCGCGTTGGCGGGCCGTCGCCGCTGAGTGAACCGGCGGCCAGGTTCGAGCCAATCTCGATCTCGTTCGCCTGCGGCACCGCCGTCACCACGCAGTTTCCATACTCCCGCTTCAACTGCTCCGCCTCTTCCACTGAGACGTGCAGCCCCACGGCAAGGTCATTCGTAAAGTGGTCGCCGCCGATGGGCAGCACCGCCGTATGCGCAATCGAGCCCTCGAAATAAACCGCCAGCTCCGTGGTGCTGGAGCCAATGTCGGCCAGGCAGACGCCCAGTTCGCGCTCGTCGGCCGATAGCACCGCCTCCGCCGCCGCGATGCCCTCGAAGATTGTGTCCCCAACCTCGAGCCCTGCGCGGTTGGCGCACGTCACCACGCTCTGCGCCACGCCGCCCGAGCAGGTCGACAGATGCAGGTTCACCTCCAGCTTGTTGCCCACCATCCCAATCGGATCGTGGATCCCCGCCTGGTCGTCCAGGATGAACTCCTGCGGCAGCAGGTGCAGCACCTCGCGGTCCGGCGGCAGGGCCACCGAGCGTGCCCGGTCCACCGCGGCCCGCACCTCCTCGCGTGTGATCTCGCGCATCCGGCTGCCCAGCGAGATTCCCCCGCGGCTGTTCACTCCGCGCACATGCGTTCCCCCGATGCCGACCACTACGTCTTCGATGTCTGTGCGCGCCACCCGCTCCGCCGCCTGCGCGGCGCGGTTGATCGACGCGGCTGCGGGGCCCAGTTCCGCGATCAGCCCCTTCCTCATTCCGCACGCGGGCTCAATCCCGTGGCCGCGATAGCGCAGCACGCCATCCTGTAGCTCCGCCACCAGAACGCAGATCTTGCTGCTGCCCGCGTCCAGCACTGTGATCAGGTTCTCTTGCCGGGGATTCATCTCGACGCCCCCTGCTCGGCGGAGACAGTCCGCTTGCCCGCAACCTTGCCGGTCGTCCACTTCGTTGCAACCGGACGCTTCGCCTTCGCGGCGGCAGCAGGACTCATCGCAGTGGCCGCGGCCTTCTGTGTCTGCGGCTTTGTCTGCTCCGCGCCGCTGGATTCAGTGGACGCATTTACCACCGCCGAAGCACCTGCCGCATCGCTGGCCGCAGCAGCAGACGGAGCTGCCTCGCCGGGCTGCATCTCCAGCACCACCTGCCGCTCATAGCGCAGATCGACCGAAGCCAGCCTGGGATACTGTGCGCGCCACTCCGCCAGGTGCTGCTCATACTGGCGATACCGCTCCAGGAACCTGCCATCGCCGAAGTGAACCAGAACGTCCGCGCCGCTGGACGCAGCATCCGTGCCACCCGGCGCAGGATCGGGAAGGATCGCCTTCACGTCCTCCGGGTTCGATACATCCACCTCGCTTAGCCGGTGAGAGATCTTCTCGCCTGTAGCATCCAGCGCCGCGACAAAATCCATGTAGATCTTCATCCGCGCCGCGCGCGTCGACAGCGGGTCCTCAGCCGAGATCCCCGTCAGCACCGGAAACGAGTACTGCGCAGTCGCCGCGTTCTGCTGCCCGCCAGCGTCCTCCAAACCCGCCCCCGGCATATCCGGCCCAGGCAGATTCAGCAGCACGCCGTGGGCATCCACCAGTCCGATCTCCGGTCCCTGGCGCACGAACGCCACCGGCGTCCGTTCCACAATCGCCACCCGCACGCGGTTGGGCAGCAGCCGCATCACCGTGGCGTGCTCCACCCAGGGCAGTCTCTCCAGCTCTGCTCGCCGCTGGGCCAGCGGGATGTTGAAGATGTTGCGCTCCACGTCCTCGCCGAAGACGCTAAGCAGTTGCGCGCGGCTCAGCCGGCTGTTGCCCGCAATCTGGATCGACTCCGAACTTTGAACCACAAAATGCTCATCGTGCAGCAGATAGTTGCGCACCGCCAGCAGGGCCGCAACGCCCGCCCCGATCAACAGCAGTAGCACGCAGCCCATCGCAATCCGCCCCCACAGCGACTTCGGCGCCAGCCCGCCGTGGAAGCTCAGGTGAACTCGCGGCCGCTGTGGCCGCTGCTCGTACTCGTCCTCCGCGGAAGGGTCGTCGGTATCGTTGGCGTAGGAGGTGTTCCGCCGCAAAGGCATCTCGGTCACCGCCGCTCGCCGCCTTTCCCCTGCAAATCGTGCCTCCGCGCGGGCGCGATCCGCCTCCGGCGCATCCAGCACCGCCGTGTCACCCCTCGTAAATAGATTGCCTGATCGCAAACCTTGAGCAAGGGTCGCGAGGAATCGCCAGACCCCATCATATCCCGCACCCGCACCCACTCCCACACATTAATCTCACCCGCGTACCCACTCAGCAACCCGCCGGCAAAACGTTCTTTGACATTCACGGTGGTCGTCTATGTGGTCAATTCGGAAAACTATCATTGGAGATGCAAGTCGTGGAAATTGATATATGTCCGCGATGGGCGCTTGCCAAAGCGGGCGTGCCTGACGAACTTCGACCCCATGTAGGTCTGCTTCTTTCAAGCATGATCGCCATGATCTCCCCACTTCTTATAACGCATCTCCCTCACGTTTGCATTATGCAAAAGGTCTTCCACGTTCCATGTCCGGGATGCGGAATTCTGCACTCAATGACGTCAGTGCTCCAGTTGCACTTTGCTCAAGCCTTTCATTTCAATCCAGCCGGAGTTGTTCTGGCCGGTTTGCTTTGTTTCCAAATCGTCGCTCGGCCCCTCGCCATCGTCTCGGCTGGAACGCGCCTTGCAATCAATCAACTTTCTAAACAAGGATCCAGCGTGGCGTTGGCATGTCTGATCGTTGTTTGGATCCAGAGACTGTGTTTTGGAGGATTCAGCCTTGGCGCTCATCTCTTGTCCCAAATGCAGCACGCTCACTGAGAAGCAGGGCTTCCCAGTATGGACGATCATCGTCAGCATCTGTCTTTTCCCTATCGGCCTTCTCGCTCTCCTTGCCGGGCGTAAGCCATCGACCTGCCCAAAGTGCGGATTTACCTTCAACGCGTAGTGTGGAGATTTGCACGATAAGGAAACTGCGAACTCCTGCAGTCATGTGGATAGTGAGTACACGTTTGTGAACTGGCTGGGTAGAGCGAACTGTTGGAGGAGCCTCAATGGCAAGAATAGTTTCATGTCCAAAGTGCGGTATCCTCGTCCAGATGTCGGGGTATCCGGCATGGGTCATTATTGTAGCGATCTGCTTCTTCCCGCTCGGGCTGCTCGCCTTGCTGGCAGGACGTAGACCGTCCAGATGCGGTGGTTGCGGATTTATCTGGGAAGGATAGGTCCGCCAAAAATTACGTAACGATAGATCTGGACGTGGCGAATCGGTGGAAGTCCTATTCCGTCACGTCAGCTTCAGCCCTGCGTGAGCGCTTGCAGCAGCATCGCTCCCGCCTGCGAGACGCTCCCCGCGCCCAGTGTCAGAATCACATCCCCCTCGCGCGCCGCTTGTGCCAGCGCCTCTACGCCAGCCGCCATCGTCTCCGCATACTCCACGCCGCCGCTCACCGTTCCCGTCCGCTGGATCGCCTCCACCAGCCCCGCCGCATCGACGCCCGGAATCGGCTGCTCGCTGGCCGCGTAGATGTCCAGAACCCGCACTGTGTCCGCGTCCGCAAACGCCCGCGCAAACTCCGGCTCCAGGTCGCGCGTCCGCGTGTAGCGGTGCGGCTGGAAGAGAACATGCACGCGCGTGTAGCCTGCGTCGCGCGCGGCCCTCAACGTCGCCAGAATCTCCGTCGGATGATGCCCATAGTCGTCCACCACCGTAACGCCGCGCGCCACTCCCCTGATCTGAAATCTCCGGTCCACTCCTCTAAAGCTCGCCAACCCAGCCGCAATCCCCTCCGGCGAGACGCCAAGCTGCACCCCAATCGCAATCGCCGCCGTCGCATTCAACACGTTGTGCCGACCCGGAACGTGCAGCGTGAACGGCCCCAGCACCACCCCCCGGCAGTTCACCTCGAACCGCCAATGCCCGAAGTCCTCGCGCGGCCCGCCCGCCTGCTTCTCCAGCAATTGCAGCCGGAAGTCCGCCCCCGCCGATTCGCCGTAGGTATATACCCGTCGTCTTACCCGCTCCAGAACTCCGCGCAGCAGAGCATTGTCCACGCAGGCCGTCGTCGCGCCATAGAACGGCACGCGGTCCATGAACTCCACGAACGCCCCCTCCACGTCCGCCAAGTCGCGATAGCAGTCCATGTGCTCGCGGTCGAGGTTGGTCACCACGGCCAGCACCGGCGACAGCTTCAAAAAGCTCCTGTCGCTCTCGTCCGCCTCGGCCACCAGATACTGCGAGCTGCCCAGCCGCGCATTCGATCCCAGCGCATCCACGCGTCCGCCCACCACCACCGTCGGATCAAGATTCCCCTCGCCGCCGCCCGCGCCCAGCACTGCCGCAATCATCGAGGTCGTCGTTGTCTTGCCATGCATTCCGGCCACCGCGATGCCGTACTTCAGCCGCATCAGTTCAGCCAGCATCTCCGCGCGCTGGATCACCGGAATCTTCCTTGCCCGCGCCTCCAGCACCTCGGGATTGTTTGCCGGAACCGCCGAACTGGTCACCACCACGTCGCACGCCGCCGCATTCGCCGCCGCGTGGCCCTGGTAGATCGTCGCCCCCATCCCCGCCAGCCGCTCCGTCACCGCTGACCGCCGCAGGTCGGAGCCCGAAACCGCATACCCCATGGTCAGCAGAATCTCCGCGATCCCGCTCATGCCAATCCCGCCGATGCCGATGAAGTGGATACGGTGCGACGGAGCGAACAGAAAATGGCCCTGCAGAATCATGCGCGACACTCTCTCCTTGTTTTCCTTGCCGATCTCTCCGGCACGCTGGCTTCGGTCATCCGTCGCGCCCGAACTTCACTCTATCAGCCTTTCGCCGGGTCGCAGCCTGCCATACGCCGGCCACCCGCCGCTCCGGTCGTCGTTCTCACCCCGCGCCGGGCGAAGCTCATCCCATTTCCCGCATCCTCTGCGCCTCCCTCCGCCGATCCAGGACGCCACGCTCCTCTCGGCGTCCTGCACCGCAGCTTTGTTCTGCCCTGGAAGTCTCTCCCCGCGCAAAAAGCTCCCAGCCCGCCGCCGGCCCTCTGGCCGCAGCGAGGACTCCGCTGATGCCAAAATAAGGCTTTCCCAGCCGCCTCCACCCGCGCGCCCAAAACAGAACCCCCGCCTCGCCGCCACTTCCCGCATGTGTTCTCTGTCACACTGCCCGCCTTGACTAGCTGGTATCATCTATTATGTTGGCAAAAAAGGCATTTTGGGAGCGTCCCGGAATGCCAATCAAGGAAATCCAAATAAGTATCGTTGAGAGGGAGGAATTGTGTCTGTTACTGCCTGGATATGTTTGTTTCTAACCGTGAGTGTGTTGTCGCTCTTTGTGGCGTGGCTCTTCACGCGTGAGGTGGTCGGGTCGGACACCGCAACTCCCGCGATGCAACACATCGCAGCCTCCATCAAGTTTGCCAAGCGCCACTACAAGACCGTGGCGGCCCTCATCTGCCTCATGCTTCCCACATTCGCCTTCGCGCAGTCGGAACACGCTGGCGGCGAAGCCAGCCTGACACTGCCGGACCTCAAAAGCGTCAACTTCGCGAACTTTGGCGGCCTGAACGGTCACGCCCTTCTCTCGATCGGCCTGCTCTTCTGTGTCGGCGGCCTCTTGTTCGGCCTGGCCATCTATGTGCAACTGAAGAACCTGCCGGTCCATCGCACCATGCTCGAAATCTCCGAGCTGATCTACGAGACCTGCAAGACCTATCTGGTCACGCAGGGCAAGTTCATCATGCTGCTCTGGGCCTTCATCGCGGTCATCATCTCGCTCTACTTCGGCGTTCTGGCCCCGGTTGCGAATCATCCGATTGCGGTCACGTTGCCCATCATCCTGCTGTTCTCGCTCGTCGGCATCGCCGGCAGCTACGGCGTGGCCTGGTTCGGAATCCGCGTCAACACATTCGCCAACTCGCGCACCGCATTCGCCGGTCTGCGCGGCAAGCCCTATGCAATCTCTGAGATTCCCCTCAAGGCCGGCATGAGCATCGGCATGTTGCTGATCTCCGTCGAGCTCCTCATCATGCTCTTCATCCTGCTCTTCGTCCCGCGCGATTACGCCGGCCCATGCTTCATCGGCTTCGCCATCGGCGAATCCCTCGGCGCCGCGGCCCTGCGTATTGCCGGCGGTATCTTCACCAAGATCGCAGACATCGGCGCAGACCTCATGAAGATCGTCTTCAAAATCAAGGAAGACGATGCACGCAACCCCGGCGTCATCGCCGACTGCACCGGAGACAACGCGGGCGACTCCGTCGGCCCCAGCGCAGACGGCTTCGAGACCTACGGCGTCACCGGCGTCGCCCTCATCACATTCATCCTGCTGGCCGTCAAGGAACCCTCCACCCAGGCCCAGCTTCTGGTCTGGATCTTCGTCATGCGCGTGGCCATGCTGCTCTCCAGCTCGGGCGCGTACTTCCTCAATAGCGCCATCGCTCACGCCAAGTACGCCAACGCCGACGATATGGACTTCGAGGCGCCCTTGACCTCGCTGGTCTGGATCACCTCCATCGTCTCCATCATCCTCACCTTCATCGTCACGCGCATGATGATCCCCACTCTCGGTGACGGAACCCTCTGGTGGAAGCTGGCTTCCATCATCTCCTGCGGAACCCTGGCCGGAGCCCTCATCCCCGAACTGGTCAAGGTCTTCACTTCAACCAAATCGACCCACGTCAAGGAAGTCGTCAAATCCGCGCAGGAAGGCGGGGCCTCCCTTGGCATCCTGTCAGGCTTCGTGGCCGGCAACTTCTCCGCCTACTGGCTGGGTCTGTGCATGGTCGCCCTCATGGCAATGGGCTATTTCTTCAGTCAGGGCCCATCCATGGCAGACCAGATGCTCGCTCCCGCCGTCTTTGCCTTTGGCCTCGTCGCCTTTGGCTTCCTCGGCATGGGCCCGGTCACCATCGCCGTCGATTCCTACGGCCCCGTAACCGACAATGCGCAGTCCGTCTACGAGTTGTCGCTGATCGAGGACGTCCCCGGAATCGAAGCCGAGTTGAAGAAGGACTTCAACATCGACGCCAGGTTCGAACGCTGTAAGCATCTGCTGGAAGCCAATGATGGCGCCGGCAATACATTCAAGGCCACGGCAAAACCGGTGCTCATCGGCACTGCCGTCGTCGGCGCAACTACCATGACCTTCTCCATCATCATGGCCCTCACACACGGACTGACAGATAACGTCGATAAGCTCTCTCTGCTGCACGCGCCCTTCATGCTCGGGCTCATCTGCGGTGGAGCTGTCATCTTCTGGTTCGCAGGCGCTTCCACGCAGGCCGTCTCCACCGGCGCTTACCGCGCGGTTGAGTTCATCAAGGCCAACATCCACCTGGAAGGCGCGGAGAAGGCCTCGGTCAGCGACAGCAAGAAGGTCGTCGAAATCTGCACCAAGTACGCGCAGAAGGGCATGTTCAACATCTTCCTCGCCGTCTTCTTCGCTACTCTTTCCTTCGCATTCATGGAGCCGTTCCTCTTCATCGGCTATCTCTTCTCCATTGCGATCTTCGGCCTGTACGAGGCCATCTTCATGGCCAATGCCGGCGCCGCATGGGACAATGCCAAGAAGATCGTTGAAGTCGACATGAAAGAGAAGGGAACGCCGCTGCATGACGCGTGCGTCATCGGAGACACCGTCGGCGATCCATTCAAGGACACCTCTTCGGTGGCCATGAACCCGATCATCAAGTTCACCACCCTGTTCGGTTTGCTTGCCGTCGAGCTCGCCGTCACGCTCACTTCCAGCAACGCGATGCTTACCCACGTGCTGGCAGTCGCATTCTTCCTCGTCTCGGCGTTCTTCGTCCACCGGTCGTTCTACGGCATGAGGATCGAAGCCAAGGAAAACGCCTGATTCCTGTCCTGTAAAGCATGGAAAACGCCGCCTGAAATTGGGCGGCGTTTTCTATGCGCAATACTGTGGTGCCGGGTGCCTTATCCTTGACTCGTCGAAGATGAACAGGTGCCCCATCCATCGCAGTTGTATCGCGATGGGTGGGATGCAGAACCGCGCGCCGTCATCCCGACCGGAGCGCGCAGCCTGTACCCGTCATCCCGACCGGAGCAACGGACGGCCTCATCGTCCGTTGCGCAGTGGAGGGACCCCCGCATTTCTCCGTTGCTTGTTTTTGCTCATCATTCGGGCGAAGCCTCCACACGTCGTCATTCTGGCGCAGCCAGAATCTCCGTATTCGCCCTTGCCGTTGTCTGTTCTATGCCGTCCACCCAGCCTCAACCCACCGCCAATTGCTCACAGAAAAAAATCGCCGTCGAACCCCTCAAAAACCCCAACAAATCCGCATGTCAAGCCCCTCGACACCAAAAAATCCAGCTAACTCCCGCCCCATCAACCACTTCACTCCGAAAAATAGTTGGCATACTAGTTATGCTCCGGTTGATACAATTAATATATGGATCAAATCCATCGAGGGGCAGCTTATACCGCGCGGAAATAAACTCCCGCCGCCCACTTGAACCGTTCTTTCTCAACCGAATAAGCCGCACCGTATCAATCTTTTACCCGCAACCACCACACGGGCCGTCATTCTGGCGCAGCCACCGCAAGATGTCATTCTGAGCGCAGCCGCCACTGAAGTCGTCTTTCTGGCGAAGCCCCATGAGTCGTCATTCTGCCCTGAGCGCAGTCGAAGGGCAGAATCTCCGTATTGGCCTTTGTTTGTTTTTGTTCGTCATTCTGAGCGAAGCTCAGAATCTCTGTCGTTGCCTTTGTAGATCCGCTATACCTTCAGGAAATCACCCCTAACCCTTATGTCCTGAATCTTTTAGCCGCAACCTCAACGCAATCAATATTATGGCCAGCCACATCCCGCGTAACCGACTGATTCCAAACCGCTTGCTTCCAAGATCTCCATTATGGGTATTATCCCTCTGGCAACCACATAACAAATCACTTACGCACCAATCCACCCCCAGGGGGGATGGGAGGGGGAGGGGGAGAACAAACAGCGATCAAACAGCGGACAAACGGCAACGCGCTCCTGCGATTGCACCGCACTCGAGGGCCGCGAGACGGCAGAGAGCCGCGCAAACCGGCATAATGGTCACAGAGTTCCGAAACCAATTCCCCCCGGCCCCGCATCCAGCTTCTTGCGAAAGATATTATGTTGCCTCAGTTGCCTCTTCGCGAATTGTCGCTGCTCGCTTCTCTTGTGGGTGCGTCGGCGGTCCTTGTCTGGCGCGTGCAGGAGGGTCGCACCGCCGTCACAGCCAAAAAAATCCTCATCCCGCCCATCGGCATGGCAACCGGATTTTCAATGTTTTTGGTTCGCGACTTCCGCTTTCCGTTGCTTTGGGCTGCCTGCGCCTTCCTGCTGGGTGCCTTTGTGCTGGCCTATCCACTGCTGCGCACATCGCGTCTGGTGCGCGACGGCGAAGTCATCATGATGCAGCGTTCCAACGTCTTTTTCGCTGTGGTGATCGTCCTCGCCGCCATTCGGATTCTGGCCCACAGCTACCTCGACCGGTTCGTGGATGTGAAGCAAACCGCCGCGCTCTTCTTTGTGCTTGCCTTTGGAATGATCCTGCGCTGGCGCGTGCGCATGTTCTTCGAGTATCGCCATCTCACCGGCGGCTAGCTCGATGCATTGACCGCAGTTCGCAGACCGGCAACTGTGATCGAAACCTGAGACTCATCGCAGACGGTTCCAGCCTGACTCAAAAGGCTCACTGCCACGCGCCTGCAATACGCCTGATAATAGATGTGGAGAAAGATTTGATGAAGAAGCTATTTGGCACCGACGGCATTCGCGGTGCCGCCGGCCAGTTCCCGCTCGACCCCATCACCATCCACGCCGTTGGCCTCGCGCTGGCGCATCACCTGGGCGATTCGCCACGCGTTTTGATCGGACAAGACACGCGCGAGTCCTCCGACTGGATCGCCGCCGCGCTGACCGCGGGCCTGGTTGCCGCCGGCGCGACCGTCGAGAGCGCGGGCGTCATTCCCACGCCCGCCGTTGCCTTCCTCGCTCGCGCGCATAGTTTTGCCGCCGGCGTCGTCATCTCCGCCTCGCACAACCCATGGGTCGACAACGGCATCAAGCTCTTCGGCCCGGACGGATACAAACTGCCCGACTCGACCGAACTCGCCATCGAAGCCGAAATCTTCCGCCGCATTGAATTGTCATCCCGCACCCTGAGCGAAGTCGAAGGGGAGGGATCTGCTTCTGTTCTTGTGCCACCTCAAGTCAACGAATCCGACCGCGCCGAGTACATCCGCTCCCTGCTCGCCGCCGTCCCTGGCCTCTCGCTCGACGGTCAGCGCATCGTCATCGACTGCGCCAACGGTGCAGCCAGCGCCATCGCGCCCCAGCTCTTCGCGGAATTCGCCGGCAGTGTCATCCTCACTCACGCCTCACCCAACGGCCGCAACATCAACCAGAACTGCGGCGCGCTCTATCCCGCGACCGTCGCCGCCGAGGTCGTCCAGCACCACGCCGCGATGGGAATTACCTTCGACGGAGACGCCGACCGCGCCATGTTTGCCGATGCGCACGGCAACGTCGTCAACGGCGACGCCGTCCTGCTGCTCGCGGCCCGCGACCTCGCCGCTCGCGGCCTGCTGCCCAACTCCACGATCGTGGCGACGACCATGTCCAACATGGGACTGGAAGCAGCATTGAAGCGTTCCAACATAAAAATGCTGCGCGCTCCCGTCGGCGACAAGTACGTCCTCGAAGAGATGCTGGCCACCGGCGCAGCGCTGGGAGGAGAACAGTCCGGCCATATCCTCTTCACGGGCCGCAGCACCACCGGCGACGGCCTGCTCACCGCGCTGCTGCTGCTGGATATCCTTCATCGCGCGGGTAAGACGCTGGCCCAGCTCACCGCCGACCTCAAGACCTTTCCGCAGATCATCGTCAACGTACGCGTCCGCGAGAAGCGCCCGCTCGACCATATCCCCACGGTCGCCGCCGCCATCGCCGCCGCCGAGGCCGCGCTGGCCGACTCGGGCCGCGTCGTCATCCGCTACTCCGGAACCGAAGCGCTGGCCCGCGTCATGATCGAGGCCGAATCCGAAGCCCTCATGCAGCAGCACGCCAACGCCATCGCCAACGCCATCCGCAAAGAACTCGGCGTGTGACGACTGCGATAGCTCGCAATGATTTTGAAGAAAGTTTTGAGACGCGCGATGAGTAGCAGCAGATCCAAAGCCGAAGCTGCCCAATCCATGCACAGTCTCGCGCTTGCGCCTGTACCCGGGCGAGCGCGCGATCTGTTGCAGCGGACGAGCTTTCCCATCCATCCCTTCGACCAGATGCACGGCGTGGACACCAGCGGCCTGGTTCCCGCCAAACACCTGCTTACGGGCCATGCCAACGACGAGCATGTCACGGCGTACTACGGCGTTGCGCCCAGCATCCTGCGCGCGCTGATCGGGCACTGGCGCGAGTGCGGGCCACCGTACCCAATCGAGGATTACACCTTCGTCGACGTGGGCGCGGGCAAGGGACGCGGCCTGCTGGTTGCCAGCGAGTACAGCTTCCGCAAGGTTGTCGGCATCGAGCTGAACCCCGAGTTGGCATCCATCGCGCGGCAGAATGTGGAGCGCTGGACTCGCGCGAACCGCGAAGACTCGACCGCCGCGCGCATCGCTCCCATCGAGGTCGTCGAGCAGGACGCGCTGGAGTACGAACTGCCGGCGACACCAACGCTGCTCTTCCTCTTCCACCCCTTCGAGGCGCCGGTGCTGAAGCAGTTGCTGCGCCGCATTGAGACGCAGTTTGCCAGGCGGCCGGATGCGCTGGACCTGCTCTACGTCAACGCAGAATGCGCGGACGTTCTCGACCGCAATCCCGGCTTTATGCAGCTCTTCCGGGAAAACGTCCCCATGTCGCCGGAGGACCACGCCGCCGACCGCGAAGCCATCGCGCAGCAGAAGGAGTATGGCTCCACGGGCGACGAAGAGTGCGCCATCTATCGTTATATGGGTCGCGCGCGAGGGCCCATCTTCGACCCCGCCGCGTAAAGGAACTACTCTTTCAACCGCACGATCAGGCCGCGTTCGTCGCCCTCGCCGTGCTCCATGTAGATCTCTCCGGCGGAGCGGTTTACGATGCTCTCAAATCGCTCGCCCCACTCCACCAGAAGCAGCGAATCCGGGTAGCCCGCCATCTCGTCGATGCCGAGCACGGCAATCTGCTCCTCTGTCTCCAGGCGGTAGAGGTCGAGGTGAAAGAGCCGTACGGATGTCCCGGCGTACTCGTGAACGATGGTAAACGTGGGGCTGGTCACCTCATCCTCGCTGGCCGCGCCGAGGGCCGCGGCGATCCCCTTGACAAGCGTGGTCTTGCCCGCGCCCACTTCGCCGCGCAGAATCACCAGCAGCGGCGGATGCAGCATCGCGGCGATGCGCTCTCCCAGCGCCAGCGTCTCCTCCACCGACCGCGTCTTGAATCTTTTTTCCTTCATCGTCCCCTGCCTTCATGATTCAGTCCGCAGATCCAGGTCAGGCCATCGGCGTCCTTCGCGCGATAGCGGAAGGCATCCGACAGATGCGCCAGCGTGTCGGTGGCGAGGACCGTATGCTCATCCATCGTATGAGCTGCGAAATCCGCGGCGAGCCCATGCAGCGCGACCGCAGCCTCCACCGCGCGTGCCACGTCTTCCGGGAACTGGGCCAGCATTGCGGCGACGATTCCGGTCAGGATGTCTCCGCTGCCGCCCTTGGCCATGGCCGGGTTGCCGCTGGTATTCACCGCGACCCGCCCGTCGGGATGCGCAATGAGCGTGCGCCATCCCTTCAGCACCAGGGTCAGCTTGTGTTCGCTGGCGAAGCTGCGCGCAAGGCCGATGCGGTCTGCCTCTACTGCGACGACTGTGAGGCCGGTGAGGCGCGCCATCTCGCCGGGATGCGGCGTCAGGACGATTGTGCGATCACTTCCATCCAGCAGATTCGCTCGTCCCTCAAATGCGTTGAGCGCATCGGCGTCGAGTACCATCGGCAGCGTTGTCTTCGCCACAAACTCCCGCGCAAACTCCGAGGCGCCTTCCCTGGTGGAGAGCCCCGGCCCGATTGCGATCACATCGATGCCCTTCAGAAGTTCCTGTAGCCGCTCCGGTTCAAGGTTCGACTCCGAAGGAACTCCATATCTCTCCTGCCTGCGAGTCGCGGCCGACTGCCACAACGGCCGCACCATCAGCTCCGGCGCAATGGCCGCCACTGTAGCTGCCACCACCTCCGGCACCGCGGCCGTCACCAGTCCCGCGCCAGAGCGCAGCGCGGCAAGCGCGGCCATCGAAGGCGCGCCGGCTGTCCCATAGCTTCCTCCGACAACCAGCACATGGCCGAACTTCCCTTTGTTGGCATTCACCTCGCGCGGCTGTTCGGCGATTGCCTTCGATGTGCCTGCCCAGCTCAATCCGCTCGCTGACTGAATCGCCTCGGCGGGCGAGCCAATCTCCGCAACGACGACCGGGCCAAACGTCGCGCTGGTCAGATGACCAAAGACATGCGACAGCTTCGGCCGCGTAAATGTGACCACCGCGTCGGCGCGGAATGCACCCTGCGCAATCTGACCGATAGAGTCGGCGTCCCATCCCGACGGCAGATCGACCGCAACCACCGGCGCATCCGACTTCGCCGCAAGCTCCCGCAGCGCCGCAGGCAATCCACGCAACGGCGGCTTGAAGCCGGTACCCACCACCGCATCGACGAGCAACTCCGCCGAAGCTATCGTGTCACTCATGGCTGCGAGGCCAGCTTCATTGTCCAGCGGTCTGATCGCGATTGCCGGAGCCTCCGCGCGGAGCCGCGCGAGCGCTGCCGCCGCCTCGCCCTTCACCTCGTCCTCGCGCCCCAGCAGCAGAACCGCGACGCCCACGCCTGCCACCGCCAGCACGCGTGCCGCAACGAATCCATCGCCGCCGTTGTTGCCCTTGCCGCAGAGCACGACGACCCGCCGCGCCGCCGGATAGCGCCGTAGGCAGAAGCGCGCGACCGCCGTGCCTGCGTTTTCCATCAACTCCACCAGCGGCACGCCGAACTGCTCCGCCGTGCGCCGGTCTGCCGCGCCCATCTCCGCCGAGGTCAAAATCTCCATCTGTCCCTTCTACGCGCATTGGGGCGCAACGCCAAGCCCATCCGCGCAGCGGCGCAAGACCTCGACCCCCGCATCAGACCCCGGTTTACAAATGCGGGCCATGCTTGGCACAAAAGTTGCATACGCATAGCGAAAGTGGCATGGTGTTCTGCGGGCGGGACTTAGTAGCTTTGGGGTAGGAGATTTTCCCATGACCCTGCGCCCCCGTGCGTCCCTTCTACTGGTTCTGCTTGGCTTGCCGCTCGCCCTGTCGCTTGCGGCCTGCAACAAGGTGCAAACCCTTTCTATCATTCCCGGCCCGGGGATTGAGGTTTTGACCGCCGCTGGCCAGACGGCGCAGTATGCGGCGTATGCACAGGAACAAATGGGCTCGGGGCCCATGACGACAGCCAACGTTACCAACTCCGTCACCTGGTCCACCAGCAACCCGAATATTGCCACCATCAACTCCTCCGGACTGGCGACGGCGGTGGGAGCTGGATATGTCGAGATTACGGCCGTGGCATCCGATGGAGCGATTGCGTCCTCTGACCTCACGGTGGAGTTGGCGGGATCGACGACACAATCCACCCCCTCGATCACCATCCTCCCAAGCACGGCGGCGGAGACGTTTGTCGGGGAGACGACGCAGTTTACAGCCACCGGAAACCTGACCGGCATCGGCAACACGCAAAACGTGACGAACCAGGTGACGTGGCTTTCCAGCAATGCGCAGGTCGCCACCGTCAACTCCAGCGGGCTGGCGACGGCAGTGGGCGCTGGAACGACGATGATCGTTGCCGAGAGCGGCGGACTCAATGCAAGCGCGACCGTCACCGTCGCCATCTCCAGCACTGGAACAGGGACCCCGTCGATCACAGTGACCCCGAACTCGGCATCGGACACATTTGCCGGCGAGACGACGCAGTTTATTGCCAGCGGCAACTTGACGGGCGTCGGCGGCCCGCTGAACCTTACCAACACGGTGACCTGGCTCTCCAGCAATGCGCAGGTTGCCACCATCAACTCCGCTGGATTGGCAACAGCAGTCGGCGCAGGGACAACCACAATCACCGCCGAGTCCGGAGGACTGAATGCAACCGTTTCCCTGACCGTGAGCGTCCCGGCTTCGGGATCGGGTTCGGGAACCCCGACGCTCGCCGTAGTCCCGAGTTCGGTGGCGGAGACGTTCTCAGGGGAGACGACGCAGTTTACCGCGACCGGTAACCTGACCGGCATCGGCGCCATACAGAACCTGACCAATCAGGTGAGCTGGGTGTCGAGCAATGTGCAGGTGGCCACCATCAATGCGGCTGGATTGGCCACGGCAGTGGGCTCCGGAACGACCACGATCATCGCTGAGTCCGGAGGACTCACTGCAAACGCGACACTGGGAGTGACGATCGCGGCGTCGGGCGCTCCGTCTATCTCGGTGATCCCGAACACAGTGGCGGAGACGTTCGCCGGCGAGACAACGCAGCTCACCGCCAGCGGCAACCTGACCGGCGTCGGAGGCGTACAGAACCTCACCAACCAGGTGACCTGGCTCTCCAGCAACGTGCAGGTTGCTACAGTCAGCGCAACAGGGCTGGTGACGAGCGTATCCGCCGGAACAACGACAATCATCGCCGAGTCCGGCGGGCTCAATGCAAGTTCGACCGTCACAGTAACGCTCCCGGCATCGGGATCGGGTTCGGGAACCCCGACGCTCACAGTGACTCCGGGCTCGGCTTCAGAGACCTTTGCCGGAGAGACGACACAGTTTCTCGCCACCGGCAACCTGACTGGCGTAGGCACCTCGCAGAACCTGACCAGCCAGGTGACGTGGTACTCCAGCAATGCGCAGGTCGCCACCATCAACGCCGCCGGACTGGCAACGGCCGTCGGCGCAGGGACGACATCCATCGTGGCCCTCGCCCCTGCAGGCGGACTCAGTGCAACCGCCAGCCTCAGCGTGACCATTTCGGCGTCGGGAACGGGAACTCCGACGCTCGTCATCACTCCAAACTCGGAGACCGAGACGTTTACCGGAGAGGTGACGCAGTTCTTCGCCACTGGAAACCTGACTGGCGTAGGCGGCACGCAGGATCTGACCGGTCAAGTGACATGGAGTTCCAGCAATTCGCAGGTCGCCACCATCATTGCGGGCGGGGTGTCGGCCGGGCTGGCGACGGCAACCGGATTCGGTTCTACGTTGATCACGGCACAGTCCGGCGCAGTCTCTGCGGTAGCGTTGCTGACTGTGTCCAATAATGCGACGACTCCGCAAACGCCAACCCTGATCATCATTCCAGGAGCGCAATCATTCGTGGGGCCCGGTGGTACAGCGCAGCTTCTCGCAATCGGCAATCTCGCGGGCAATGGACAGGTCCAGAACCTGACCAACACTGTCACCTGGATCTCAAGTTCTCCAGGGGTCGCTTCTGTCTCCGCGACGGGACTGGTGAGATCGAATGCCGACCCTGCGTTCGGTCTTAGCGATGGTACGGTCATTACTGCTATCGCGCCGACGACTACCGGCAACAACTCGGTGATTACATCCTCGATCAACGTGACGGTGACCTCTCAATACACCTCTGCAACCACCACGCCGCCGCCGGTGCTGACGGTCACCTTGCTTGGTACCCAGAATGGCTCGGTGGTGGGAATGAGCGGCACAACGCAGGTCATCAACTGCGGCGGCGGAGGTACAAACTGTAGTGCTCAGGTCGTGGCGGGGACGCCAATAACCCTGACCGAGACTCCAGGAACGACGTTTGGCTCGTGGTCTGGCAACTGCACGGTCACGTCGCCCACTTCATGCAGCGTTATTGTGTCGAACGACGTGACGGTGTCTGCAACCTTCAACTAGCCGCTTCACGCCACTAACCGTAGCTTCAAGCTCCAAGGCGGGCCATGCGACACACGCATCGGCCCGCTTTGAATTTGCGCTGAGAGTCAGAACTTGTGGAACATGAAAAACGCCCCCGCCACCAGGCATCCGGCGGCTACAGCGTGGTTCCAGTGCAGCCTGTCGCCGAAGTAAAACACCGTGAAGACACCGAAGACGCCGAGCGTAATCACCTCCTGCATCACCTTGAGTTGCTCCGGCGAGTAGACCTCGGAGCCGAGCCGGTTGGCCGGAACCTGCAGGCAGTACTCGAAGAACGCAATCGACCAGCTCACCAGAATCACCTTCCACAGCGCCACTCCCTTGAACTTCAGGTGGCCATACCACGCGAAGGTCATGAAGATGTTCGACCCAATCAGCAACACTATCGGCCACACGCGAGCGCCCATCGATTTCCTCTCTGAATTGCACGAAGAATTCCACCTGAAAAGCCATAAGATGCTTCTAGCATGACTCTCGCCGCAAACCTCGCCTGCATCCGCCAACAGATCGCCGAGGCCTGCCGCCACGCCCGCCGCCCGGAGGCCGAGGTTGCGCTGATGGCGGTCACCAAGACGCACTCCGCAGAGACCGTGATGGAGGCCTACGCCGCCGGTCTGCGCCTCTTCGGCGAAAACCGCGTGCAGGAGTGGCAGGAGAAATCCCTCGCCCTCGCCCACCTCCCGGGCGCCGAGTTCCACCTCGTCGGGCCGCTGCAGTCCAACAAGACCGCCCGCGCCGTGGAACTCTTCCATGCCATCGACGCGGTCGACTCGCTGAAGATTGCGACGCGGCTCGATGCCGCCGCGCGCGCGCTGGGCAAGCGGCTGCCCATTCTGATCGAGGTCAAGCTCAGCCACGAGGAGTCCAAGCACGGCGTCGCGCCCGCCGAGCTTCCCACGCTGCTCGCGGCCCTCGCGCCGCTGGAAGATCTTATCCCTGCCGGCCTGATGACCGTGCCTCCGTGGGCCGACGATCCCGAGCAATCGCGCGCTTATTTCCGCGAACTTCGCCGCCTGCGCGACACGTCGCTGGCCGCCTGCCCCTCGCTCACCCAGATCTCGATGGGTATGTCCAACGACTTTGCTGTTGCCATCGAGGAGGGCAGCACCTGCATCCGCATCGGCACCGCGCTCTTCGGCATACGCCAGTACGCGACGGGCACGCTCCGCTCAGAATGACTGGTTGTGGGGGAAGAGAATCAGGACAGGCCGCGGAGGGTATTGCAGGCTACTCAATGCCGGTGAACATTGCGACCACGCAGGGTGCGATCACCATTCCGACAAAGAGAGCGGCAACCAGAAGGCTGTGCATCGAGAGATCCCCCTGCTCTGCCGGAGCGCGTGGTGGCGCTGCCGACCCTTCCAGAATCAGCCCTTGGGGCTATCTTGCCCATTCCACTTCAGCCATCCCCCTATTGCACTTCTGTGTTAGCGTGCATTCTGGGCTCGCCACCACAGGGCAAGCGCATGAATCGAAAATCTTTCTGCGAATCTCCCAGCAAATTCGCATGTCAAGCCCCCTCCACCACGAAAAACCACCTAACTCCATCAAAACAATCAAAATATTAGTCTCCCGCAGTTGGCATAGTAGTTTCCCTCCATCCTGTATAATTAAATCAGTAAGCAAAACCAAACAGACCCGGCCAACCGCCGGGCCTTCGCTTTTAAGCACTTTCACGATTGGTATGGAGGTAAATGAATTGTCATTCTGACCCTGAGCTTGCCGAAGGGGAAGAATCCCCGCATTTTGATCGAGGCGCAACACTCTTCCCGTCGGTAAAGTTGCTGTGGCCCTCAACCGTCTCCAGCAAGTCCAGACCAAGTCCAGACTTCCCAAAAAAGTCTAGACTTAACATGCCTTTTTTGAAGACTTTAGACTTTTTCGCATACAAAGGATGAATCCGCATGACCAAAACCGCCGCAGGAACGCCGAAGCCCAGCCCTTCGCATTCCACTTACAACTTAAAACCTACAACCTGCAACTGCCTCTTCGACTTCCATACGCCTCACGCGCCTAGCGCGAGCCTAACTCGCATCTTTTGAATACTTCAC
>Ga0302267_10000259_pt1 | contig 69876 bp, 63 predicted proteins | sample III_Bog_E1_3_FD_194555 | JGI IMG/M metagenome (GOLD analysis project Ga0302267, IMG submission 194555) | Peat permafrost microbial communities from Stordalen Mire near Abisko, Sweden - III_Bog_E1_3 | ecosystem: Environmental > Terrestrial > Soil > Wetlands > Peat | place: Sweden: Abisko...
GAAGTCAATACAAACAAATGAAGGGGGGAATGGTGGACGCGGTAGGGATCGAACCTACGACCAGTCGATTAAGAGTCGAATGCTCTACCAACTGAGCTACGCGTCCAACTTTTTACTTCCGTTTGTGCGGAAAGTTGGTTCTGCAGTATCCGCCGGTACGCTGGCCGTCTGCATGGTGGGGTGCAAGCGCACACATCCGCTCACAGTCATTGACTATATCACAGCGCGCTTGTGGATTGCGACCATCCGCCTGCCCTAAAACGTAAAGGAAAGTCCGGCTTCCAGCGTGCGTGCCGCCTGCGCAAAATAGATCGCGTGGCCGTCGCCGTCCGTCGCCACAGGCTGGTATCCCTGGGCCAGCAGATTGGTCACATCGATGGTCGCTTCCGTGCCCCGCGGCAGAATCCCGTGTACGTGCAGCGGCTGCCGCACGTAGAAGCTCAGGTACGCCTGGTCACTGAATGCGTGGTACGGATTCACGGCCGTCACGGTGTGCTGCGGCTGCCAGCGGTATGCGGCCCGCATGTGCGTATTCGTCCTGGCCATATGCCCGCGCAACGCGACTGACGCTGTCTGCGACTTCACCGCCGTAATGCCACCCTGCGCCGTTTCCCCCGGCTCGCCGAACGCAAGCACCGTGCCCGTGCTGTAATCCACCACCGCCCACAGCGCATCGCACAGCGGCTCGCTGGCAGATACATTCACGCCGCTTCCGCTATAGTTCGTCCCCACAATGCGGAAGCTGTCGGTCGCGCTGTCGGCGACGTAATCACCGGTCATCAGCGCGGCCGCCCCAATCACGCCCACGCCGTTCACTATCGGATTGGTGATGCGGTCGTGGTACCAGGCCGCCTGCACCAGCCCGCGGCCCGTACGCTTGCCTACGGCCAGCTCCTGGTGCATTCCGCCTTCAATCCGCACCTGCCCGCGCTGTACCCCGGCCTCGGTGGTGCCCAGATCCACACTGTCCATATCTTCTGTTCCCTGCAGCCCACGCGCTGTGGCCATGCGATAGGTCACCAGCAGGCTCTCCGCCGGATGCGCCACCACCTTCAGATACGGCTGTGTCGCGAATGCATTGCCGCCAATCTGCACTGCCGTCATCAGCACGCCTGCATCCACGCCCAGCGCTTCGCTCAGTTGCATCTGCTGCGCACTCTCAATCCGCACGCTCTGCATGCCGCCGGAGACGGCCGAGCTGACCAGCTCAGGATGCGAGGAGAAGCCCGAGACGATGCGCGCGCTGGTGGTGTAGTTGACCCTGCGCTGGTAGCCCACGCTCAGATCGGCAGCGGGCGCGGCCTGCATCTCCTGGCCTGCGGCCAGGTCCGCCCGCAGAATCACGCCGGCCCCGTCGTCCAGCACCCGATCCATGGTGAAGATGCTGTGCATGCCGCCCGCCGCGAATCCGCCGTCGCCGCTGGTCATGGCCATGCGCCCGTGCGTCTCCGGCTTACTGCGTTCGGTGGTGCTGGTTGACATGGTCATCGGATCGTCGCCCACCAGCCGCAGCAGCGGACGATTCACGGTAGAGCGCAGTGTCCACTTCCAGTCGTCGTCCGGCTCATCGGCGCGGCGGCGCTGTGCAGGCAGCCACTCTGAAGCCTCGAAGAGCGTGCTCAGGGTCATGTTCAGCACCGTGCGCGAGCCCGCCCCCAGCTTCAGATTGTCGTGCAGGGCCGGCAGAAACAGCGCCGCCGTCGCCCGTACCTGATATTCGCCCGGCAGCACCCGCGCAAAGGTGAAGCGTCCGCGGCTGTCTGTCAGCGCGGCAGCGGCATTCATCATGCTATCGAGTGGATTGTCAGTATGGGTGACCAGCAGCTGGACCAGCGCGCCCGGCTGCGGTGTGCCGTGCGAGTCGCGCACTACGCCCGTCAGCACAGCGTGCCGCGCCGGCCCGCTGTATCCGGCAGACTGCGCGAACACGGGGGAACTCAGCACCAGAAGTAGCGCCGTCATCCACCCTACGGATTGGATTCGATTACGGTCCACAGCAGCACAAGTCTTCCTGTGCGTCTGGCCTGCTCCCAAAATACTGCTGCACCTGCCGGCCGTCGCTTATGCAATCTTCGCGGCCGCGCATTCTGTGCGGGTCCTGCTTCTACTCTACGACGAAATTGGCCGATTCGCCTATCTGTTGCTTGCTGATGCCGTCATTCACTTTGATGCTGACCTGGTACTTCCCGGGTGCCAGCCCAGCCAGCGGCATACTCTTCTCCAGCGTAAGCTGGTCGGCGTTTGGATTCAGCTTGTTGGAAAGTTCAGAGGTCGTCAGGATGGATTTATTCGTGCTCAGGTCCGTGATGGTGTAATCAATCGTCGCGCCGTTCTGCTTGCTCTTGTCGTCGATTCCCAGGTTATAGACCTGCATCCAGAAATTCAGGTTCTGCCCCCGCGTAAAGCTGACCGGAGTGATGGTATTGGCCGAAACCCGCGGGCGAATAAAAGTGTTTCCAATCACGAAGTTACCCGCGCCGATCTGCTTGGACGGCACCCGCTCCATCTTATCTGCCAGGATCAGTGACGAGGCCGACAGGCGGTCATCGTCATACTTCGGCACGTCGATTCCCCGCTCCCAGAAGCCCACATGGTCGCTGTTGTTGACGTCCTTGATGGCGATATCGATCTTGTACCGCCCCGGGCGCAGCGGCAGTGACTTCCAGTACACCGAAGCGTTATCCATGGTGGACGCCAGCAAATCGCTGGCCGCCTCCACCTTCACCGTGTCTTCAAACGTCTGCGCCACCCGCCCCGAGATCGACGTGACCCGGCCCAGAATATTCACCGTGCCGATGGAAGCACCGTCCTTGGTGTTGTACGTGATGTCCTTGTTCCGAATCTGGATGGTCAGCGGCACCAGCACCGTATCATTCGTGACCTTCACAAAATCCGTGCGCACATCAAATGGGAACGGCGGCCCGGTCAGGATCTTGTGCTGGCTGATGTAGGCATCCAGATCCTTGAACTTGATCGGCGGCGGCGCATTCAGGCGCGCGTAGCGATCCAGCCGGTCAAACTGCTTGGCGTTCTCTGATGCTGCCTGCGGCCCGTCACCCAGCTGTTCCAGCCCACCGCCGGAGAAGCGGTCCTTCTTCTCGGAGCGGCCCATCTGCTCATACAGGGTCTCGCCCGCGCCCGGCACATTCTTCAGCGCATCCTTCTCCGAGCGGTCAATGGTCATGTGATAGTCGCCGCACTGGCACGTATCCACGAACTCAATATCGATGTTGTCGCCGATACCTTCCAGGTAGCGGTAGTGCCATATCTCAAATGGGAAGGTCGATGTGCTGCCGCCGCCCTCTTCCATGGGGCGCTCGTAGTTGCCGCCGCTGGGGTGCGAATCAATGCTGTCCGGCTTGCCGTACGCAATGTACATGTGGCCGCGGTCGGTGCGCCAGCCGGGCTTGCCCGCGGCGAAGTGTTCGTTCGCGTAGGCAATGCGCTGGTAGTGCTCTTCGCGGAACTCGTTGTCCGGCGAATCCGGATTCGGGTTGCGCCGCAGCCAAAACTGCTCGATGAAGTTCTCGCGCTCTTCATCGTTGGAGAGAGACTTGAACGCCTTCGCCTCTTCGTCCGTGATGATCCAGACCACGTCCTCGTTGAGCCACTTCTTGTACTCGCCCTTCAACTCCTGGCGCAGCTGCTTCTGCTGTTTAATCTTTTCTGAGTCGCTCAGCTTGCGCTTCAGCGGATCGGGCTGCTCCACCGTCGCTGGACCCTTGGTTACGCCGTCAGAATTCGAGGGGCTGGCCGCGGTTGTGCCGGGAACCTTCTGTGACTCCTGCGCCGCCGCATACTGCCCTGCTGCGCTGACAAAAACAACCAGAAAAATTCCGGCAACCGTGAAGCGAATTCTTTGCATAACCAGGCTCTGCTCTCCAGAAGACTACCGCTCATTGTAGAAGGTGCAGACAGCGGATACAAGCTGACCCGGCCCCGCCGCCGGCGCCCCTCTCCTGATTGTTAAGACGTTTGGCTGGCTGACTTGGTATCATCATCTCCAAGTTAGCTTGAATCGTCCGGCCACCCGTCTGCGCCAGTCCATCTGCGCGTCTCCGGCTTGGTGTGCCGCCGCCGTTCATTCACCGCCTTCGCCACGAGAGACTTTGAGATGAGCCGAAAGAAAATTATCTGGATATCCTGCTCGGCCGCCGCCGTGCTCCTTATCGCCTTCCTGATCGCCGGGGCCGTCAAGCGCGCCGGCATCGTCAAGGTCACCACGGCCCGTGCCACCCGCGGCGAGCTCACCTCCGTCGTCAGCGGCTCCGGCCAGATCAAGCCCAAGACCTACGTCAACATCGGCGCCACCTCCTTCGGCCGCATCACCCACCTCTACGCCAAGGAAGGCGACCACGTGAAGAAGGGGCAGTTGCTGGCGCAGGTGGAGAGCGTGCAGGCCGCCGCCACCGTGGCCGCGCAGCAGGCCACCATCAACTCCTCCAAGATCGATGTTCAGAGCTATGCCGCCGCTGAGACCACCGCCAAAGCCGCCGTGGCCCAGGCGCAGGCCGATCTGGAACAGAAGAACTTTGACTTCATCCGTGCCAAGGCGCTCTATGACAATCAGTTGATCGCGAAGCAGGACTACGACGCCAAGAAGGCCGCGTATGACGTCTCCGTAGCCACCCTGGCCCAGCGCAAGGCCGCCTATGCCCAGGCCCAGACCCAGACCGCATCGCAGCGCGGGCATGTTGAGACAGCCGTCGCCACCCAGCGCGGCAACCAGTACGGCCTTGACCTCACCCAGAGCCGCGCTCCGTTTGACGGCCTGGTCACCAACGTTCCCGTCCGCGAAGGCGAGACCGTGGTGCTCGGCATCCAGAACGCCGAAGGCTCCACCCTGATGACGCTGGCCGATATGTCCGTCATCACCGCCGAGGTCAAGGTGGATGAGACTGACATTGTGAACGTCCAGCTCGGCCAGGAAGCCGACGTCACCGTCGATGCCCTGCCCAACCGCATCTTCAAAGGCCACGTCACCGAAGTCGGCGATCAGGCGCTGTTGCGCACCACCGGCGTCGCCACCAGCCAGAGCACCACCGGCACAGAGGAGGCGAAGGACTTCAAGGTTGTCGTCACCCTGGATATTCCGTCTGACGATCTCCGCCCCGGCCTCTCCGCCACCGCCAAGATCACCACCGCCCGCAAGCCGGACGTGCTGACCGTCCCCATCCAGGCGCTGGTCTCGCGCGATGTTGCGCTGGAAAAGATCTTCGCCGACCGCAATGGCAAACCCGATGCCAACACCCCCGCACCCACTCACTCCGTGCCGGTTCAGGGCGTGTACATCATGACCACCAAAGGCCACACCACCCGCGCCTATTTCACTCCCGTCACCACCGGCATCACCGGCACCACAGACATTGAGGTGCTCTCCGGATTGAAGCCCGGGGACGAGGTGGTGAGCGGCGCCTTCAAGGTTCTGCGTATCCTGAGAAGTGGCACCGAAGTAAAACGAGATAACACGCCGCCCAAGCTGACCACGGATACGGACGCAAGCTAGGCGATTTTCGCACCCGCACGCTCCGCGCGTGCATCGAATTTGTGGAGAACCTATGTCGCTCGAAGCACCGAACCAGCCGCGCAATTCCTGTGATGCCGTCATCGTCACCGAAAATCTGTGGAAGACTTACGTGATGGGCGATCAGGAGCTCCATGCCCTTCGCGGCGTGAACCTGCGCATCTGCTACGGCGAGTACGTCGCCATCATGGGCCCGTCCGGCTCCGGCAAATCCACGCTGATGAATCTCATCGGGTGTCTCGACTCGCCTTCCCAGGGCAAGTACTGGCTCAACGGCCACGACGTCAGCGACCTGAGCGACGATGAGCTGGCGCGCATCCGCAACAAGGAGATCGGCTTCGTCTTTCAGACCTTCAACCTGCTGCCCCGCGCCACGGCGCTGCACAACGTGGAGCTTCCGCTCATCTACAACGGCACCCCGCAGGTGGAACGCCTGGCCCGCGCCGAAGAGGTGCTCACCTCCGTCAATCTGGGCGAGCGCATGATGCACAAGCCCAATGAACTCTCCGGCGGGCAGCGCCAGCGCGTCGCCATCGCCCGCGCTCTGGTCAACAAGCCCTCCATCATCCTGGCGGATGAGCCGACCGGCAACCTCGATTCCAAAACCGGCGACGAGATCATGGCGCTCTTTGACGACCTGCACGCCAAAGGCAACACCATCGTCCTGGTCACGCACGAGCCGGACATCGCCGAATACGCGCAGCGCGTCGTCACCATCCGCGACGGCGTCATCGCCAGCGATCACCCCTCTGCCCGCGCCCTGGCTGCCAAGGCAGCACAGTAGCGGCACCCGCTCTTAGAACGTCAATACGCACTCGCTCTCAGAGCGTCAATACTCTGTCATTCTGAGCACAGCGAAGAATCTGCTTCTGTCTTTGTTTGTCATTCCGAAGCGCAGCGCGCGGAATCTGCTTTTCTGTCCCTCAGAGCGCTCATATACTTTGTCATTCTGACGCTTGAGCGTAGCGAAGCGGAAGAATCTGCTTTTCGAGGATTTCCCTCCAGTCAAACCCTGTTGCTTCTTCAACCAAACTCTCCCGAGTCATTCTGAGCGCAGCGAAGAATCTGCTTCTGTCTTTGTTTGTCATTCCGAAGCGCAGCGCGCGGAATCTGCTTATCTGTCATTCAGAGCACTCATATACTCTGTCATTCTGACGCTTGAGCGTAGCGCAGCGAAGAATCTGCTTTTCGAGGATTTCCCTCTAGCCCGGATTAAGCCCCGCGCCAGACTCCGGATTAAGCCCCCGGCTTCAGCCGGGGGAAGTGGGGCTTCAGCCCCACGGAAATCAGCACCGCAAAAGCAGCGGGCTTTAGCCCCGGAGCCCGTCCATCCACAAACAGAAAAACCCGGCACCTGGCCGGGTTTTCTGTTTCGTCAGAGAAGCGGAATCTACTCCGGCATCTGCTGCACCTTGCTGTGTTTCACGCTGTACGTGAAGTAGATCAGCAGCCCCACCGCCAGCCAGATCACCACAACTTCCTTGGTGATGGCGGGCAGCGTGTAGATCAGGTACAGCGCGCTCAGGATACCGAGGATCGGCACCAGCGGCACCAGCGGCGTCTTGAACGGGCGATGCATATCAGGATGCCGCCTGCGCAGAATCCACACACCCGCGCACACAATCGCGAATGCCAGCAGCGTGCCCATGTTCACCAGTTCGCTCAGGCGGTCAATGGGCAGAAACGCCGGCATGAACGCCACGATGACGCCCACCACGATGTTGGAGATCCACGGTGTGCGGAACTTCGGATGAATCGCGCCCGCCCACTTCCACAGCAGGCCGTCACGGCTCATGGAGTAGAACACGCGGCTCTGGCCCAGCAACATGACCAGCATCACGGTTCCCAGCCCAAACACCGCACCCACTTTCACCAGCAGCTTGCCCCACACCACGCCGGTCACATTGATGCCCACGGCCACCGGATCGGGCACGTTGAGCGCCTTGTACGGAACCAGGCCCGTAAGGATGAGCGACACCACGATGTAGAGCAGAGTGCAGATGACCAGGGAGCCGAGGATGCCGATAGGCATATCCCGCTTCGGATTCTTGGCCTCCTGCGCCGCGGTCGAGACAGCATCAAACCCGATGTACGCGAAGAAGATGGACGCCGCACCGGCTGCAATTCCCTTCAGCCCGTAGTTGCCGAGATTATCAACCGGCGGAATAAACGGATGCCAGTTCGCTGAAGCCATGGCGCGATGATGCAGCAGATACCAGCTGCCCAGCACGATGAAGACGCCGACCACGCTCAGCTTGACGATCACGATCACGGTATTCAGGTTGGCAGACTCTTCAATGCCCACCACCAGCACCGCCGTAATCGCCAGGATCGCTACAAATGCCACCAGATTGCAGATGCCGGTGACATGCGGCAGCCCTGCCAGGGTCACGCCCGGCAGCGACGTGGCAGGCAGCCAGTGATTGTTGAATTGATACAGCACCGTTCCCGGCGTCGTCGTAAACGCAGCCAGCGGCGCGGGAATCTTCACAAAATCCTGCACCAGCCCGGTGAAGTAGCCGCTCCAGCCGGACGCGACCGTGGCCGCGCCGAAGGCATACTCCAGTACCAGATCCCAGCCGATGATCCACGCCACAAACTCGCCCAGCGTCGCATACCCGTAGGTATAGGCAGAGCCGGCAATCGGAATCAGTGACGCGAACTCCGCGTAGCAGAGCCCCGCAAACGCGCAGGTGATGCCCGCCAGCACAAAGCTGAGGCAAACCGCGGGGCCGGCATGTTTTGCCGCAGCCTGCCCGGTCAGCACAAAAATACCCGCGCCGATGATGGCGCCGATGCCCAGCGTGATCAGGTTCAGGGGGCCCAGCGAACGCTTCAGTCCGCTTTCACCTTCGTCTGTCGCCTCCATCATCAAAAGCGAAAGTGGTTTGGTTCGAAACAGCTTTACCATAGGCTGACATCTTCTCCTCAAAACAAAATACTAGAGCATTTTCCGGAAAGGTATAGACCGAATCCGAGGGTGCAAGCGCCATTTTCTATCAAGGAAAATGGCATTCTCTACTCCATCCGGCTCATGCTATTCCGGAAAATGCTCTAAACTGCTACGCCTGCACCGGTGCTCTCTTTGCCCAGATCATGTACACCGGAACCCCCAGAAGTACCAGCACCAGCCCAGGCCATGTAAATTGCGGTTTATAGCGTAATAGTACGACACAAATCCACGAAGCCATCACGATATACAGCGCCGGGAGCCAAGGATAGCCCACCGTGCGGTACGGCCGCGGAGCCTCCGGCTGCCGGCGTCGCAGCACAAACAGCCCCAGAATCGTCAGCACGTAGAAGATCAGCACAGCGAAGATCACGTAGTCCAGCAACTGCCCGTAGCTGCCTGACAGGCACAGTACGCACGTCCACGCGCACTGCACCCACAGCGAAACCACCGGCGTCTTGGTACGCGCATTCAGCCGTCCCACCGCCCGGAAGAAGAGGCCATCGCGGCTCATCGCGTAGTACACCCGCGCGCCCGCGAGAATGATTCCGTTCACGCAGCCGAAGGTGGAGATCAGGATGGCCGCGGCCATCAGCTTGGCGCCCATGCCGGAGAACATCTCCTCCATCACCGCGGTCGCCACCCGATCCTCCGCCGCAAACTGGATTCCCCGCCCTGCGATGCTCGCCGCCGCCGGATCGCCATGCAGCGGCAGCGCCGCCAGGTACACAAAGTTCACCAGCAGATAGATGGCCAGCACAATGCCCGTGCCCAGCGCCAGCGACAGCGGAAGATTGCGCTGCGGGTTCCGCACCTCGCCCGCCGTAAACGTCACGTTGTTCCACGCATCGGCTGAGAACAGCGACCCCACCTGCACCACCGCAAGTATCGTCACCACTCCCACCAGCGAGATGGGTCCGCCCACGCCTACCTGTACCGGGTGCAGCGTGTGCCAGCCCGCGCCCACAAAGAAATTCCTGCCGAAGTTTGCCGCCATCGCCAGCGCGTTGCGCCCGAAGATGCCGCCCAGCAGCACCACCGCAAGCAGTGCGGCGATCTTCGTCGTGGTGAAGATGTTCTGCACCAGCGCGCCCAGCTTCACGCCCAGGCTGTTCACCGCCGTCAGCAGAATGATGATCGTCACCGCCGCCAGGTTCTGCGTGTTCAGCCCGATCTCCATGTTGCCCAGCACCATCGGCCCCACATGCCACGCGGGCACATGCCCTATGTGCCACAGCCACCGGCTGGCTGAGACTCCGGGAAAGAACACGCCAAGAAACTTGCCGAATGCCACGCCCACCGCAGCGATGGTCCCGGTCTGTATCACCAGAAACAGCGTCCAGCCGTAAAGAAATCCCCACAGCGGCCCCAGCGATTCCCGCAGGTACACATACTGCCCGCCCGCTTTCGGCATCATGGCCGCCAGCTCGCCGTAGCAGAGCGCGCCCACGATGGTCATCACCGCCGTCACCAGCCACGCGCCAATCAACAGCGCCGGCGACCCGGTCCCGCGTGCAATGTCCGCCGAGACAATAAAAATGCCGGACCCGATCATCGACCCGGCCACAATCGCCGTCGCGCTGAACAGTCCCAGCCCCTGTACAAACCTGCCCGCGGTCTTAGCTTCTTCCTGCATAGGCCTTCCTGTCTTACCCCAGTAACTCGATCCACTGCGAGCAGAGCTCTTTCGTCTCTGCCGCATCCTTGCCTGTTGCCGCTGAGATCACCGCCACCGCATCCGCCCCGGCTGCAATCACCGCCGCCGCATTCTCCAGCGTGATGCCGCCGATCGCCACCAGCGGCAGCGCCGTCAGTTGCCGCGCGCGCCGCACACCCTCCAGACCCACCACGGGATCGGGGTTCTCCTTGCTGCCCGTCGCATACACCGGACCAATCGCCAGATAACCCGGCCCGCCGATGCGCTCCATCGCGGCATCGCCCTCCAGCACCTGCGTTCCGTTATGCGTCGAAAGCCCCACCAGCGCGCCGCTGCCCATCACCTTGCGCGCTCCCTCGGGCGAGAGATCGTGCTGCCCCACGTGTACGCCGTCCCACTCGGCCAGCGCAGCCACATCGGCCCGGTCGTCCAGGATGAGCACAGCGCCCGTGCCTGCAAATATTTTTTTTATTGTCTCTGCGTTCTGCAGAATCTCCTGCGGCAGCGCCCGCTTATCGCGATACTGCAGCAGCGTCACGCCCGCATCGCACATCGCCTTCGCGCAATCCGCCATGCTGATGCGCCGCTTCGCCAGCAGCCCCGCATCCAGAATGGGGTAGAAGCGGGCGAGCTTTGCGGGCGGCTCCATCTAGACGGCTGCTTCCGCCGTGCGCTTTTCCTTCTCGCGCTCGAAGAACCTCTCCATGAACTTCGTATCGAATGCGCCGGAGCGGAACTCCGCATCCGCGAAGATCTTCTTGTGCAGCGGGATGGTGGTGTGAATCCCCTCCACCACAAACATGTCCAGCGCGCGCTGCATCTTGTTCATCGCCTCTTCGCGGTCCTTGCCGTGCGCAATGACCTTCGCAATCAGCGAATCGTAGTACGGCGGCACCACACCCTCGGCATACTGGTTGGTGTCCACGCGCACGCCATTGCCACCCGGCACGTTGAATGCCGTGATCTTGCCGGCGCTGGGCGTGAACTTCTCCGGATGCTCCGCGTTGATGCGGCACTCAATGGCATGTCCGCGAATCGTGATCGGCTCCGGAACAATGTCATGCAGCTTCTCACCGCTGGCAATGCGCAGCTGCGCCTTCACCAGGTCCACGCCGGTCACCATCTCCGTCACCGGATGCTCGACCTGGATGCGCGTATTCATCTCGATGAAGTAGATTTTGCCGTCTTCATCCATCAGGAACTCGATCGTGCCCGCGTTCCAGTAGCCGATATCCTTCAGCGAACGGCAGATGGTCTTGCCCAGCTCCTCCCGCAGCTTCGGCGTAATCTGCAGGCTCGGAGCCTCTTCAATCAGCTTCTGATGACGCCGCTGGATGGAGCACTCGCGCTCGCCCAGGCTCATCACGTTGCCATGCTCGTCGGCCAGCACCTGGAACTCAATATGCCGCGGCCGCTCGATGAACTTCTCCATGTACAGGTCGCCGTTGCCGAACGCATTCAGCGCCTCGGTGGATGCCTGCTCGTACAGTCCGGTCAGCTCTTCCTTCGTACGCACAATGCGCATGCCGCGGCCACCGCCGCCCGCCACAGCTTTCAATATCACCGGATAGCCGATGCTCTTCGCGCAGTCCAGCGCATCCTCCGGCCCTGCCATTACGCCGTCAGACCCCGGCAGGATCGGCACCTTCGCCTTCTTCATCGTCTGGCGCGCGGTCGATTTCTCGCCCATCATGCGCGTCACTTCCGGCGGCGGTCCGATGAATTTGATGTTCGATGCGCGGCACACTTCGGCGAAGTTGGCATTCTCACTCAACAGACCATAGCCCGGATGGATGGCGTCAGCATCCGTGATCTCAGCCGCGCTGATCACCGAAGGCACATTCAGGTAGCTCTCCGCCGAACGCGCCGGGCCAATGCAAACCGCCTCATCGGCAAAACGCACATGCAGCGAATTGCGATCCGCCTCGCTGTACACAGCGACGGTACGGACGCCGAGTTCCTTGCATGCGCTGATCACGCGGAGTGCGATCTCGCCCCGATTGGCGATCAAAACTTTACGAAACATACACTTCCTCAAACTCTGTTATGAACCATCGAATTCTTAGACAGTGATAAAAGCTGATTCGAATGATCGATCTAAAGTCTTAAACCTTAAAAGTCTTTTGTTTTAAATCCCTTAAATCAAAAAAATCACCGTCATCACTGTTAGGTCTTATCGCGGCTTGATGATGTAGAGCGGCTGGCCGAACTCCACCGGCTGCCCGTTGACGGCGACCTGCTTCACAATCTCGCCGGCCACATCGGATTCAATCTCGTTCATGAGCTTCATGGCTTCCACAATGCACAGCACGGTGCCCACTTCCACCTGGTCACCCACCTTCACAAACGCCGGGGTGCCGGGCGAGCCCGCCTCGTAGAACGTGCCCACGATGGGCGACTTCACCGGCAGACCCTCGTCTGCAGCTGCCTCAGCAGCCGCATGGGGAGCAGCGGCCTGCACATGGTGCGCCGGAGCACCAGCTACGCTACCCTGCGCCGCCAGCAGATGGCTCAGCTGAGCCATGTCCAGCCCCGCTGCCGCGCTCTCAAACTTCAGGCGAACCTTCAGGTCGCCCCGCTCCAGATCAAACTCGCCGATCTTATTTTCCTTCAGGAAATCGACCAACTCGCGCAGCTCATTCAACTCATTCGGATTCATATATCTTCCTAACCCCTATTCCACTCTGTCATTCTGAGCGCAGCGAAGAATCTGCTTTTCACGGATATGCGGCCAGACGAGCATTCTAATTTCTACCAGAAACGTCAAATCCCTCACCCTGGCCCCAGTCTTTATACCGATGTCCATGCCTTGGGCGATGCGGCCGTCAAAACCTCGTGCCCCTTCGCCTTGACCAGCAAGGTATCCTCAATGCGAATCCCGAAGTCCTTCTGTCCGCGCCGCGACAGATAGACCCCGGGTTCTACCGTCACTATATTGCCCGGCTCCAGCTTGCGTTTCTGCCCTGCCATCAGCCGGGGCCCTTCATGAATCTCCAGCCCGACACCGTGCCCGGTGCCGTGCGTGAACCACTTCGCCAGCCCTGCCTTGCGCAGCACGCTGCGGCAGGCCTCGTCCACTTCCTCGCACGTCACGCCCGGCGCAACCAGTTCCACCCCGGCAAGCTGCGACGCCAACACGGCTTCGTACGCATCCTGCTCAAACTGAGATGCCTTCCCCATGTACAGGGTGCGAGTCATATCCGAGCAATACCCGTTGAGAATAACACCGAAGTCCAGTGTAATGAAGCCATTGCGCGGCAACTTTGCGCTGGTCGCATGGCCGTGCGGCAGCGCCGAGCGCTCGCCCGAAGCCACAATCGTCTCAAACGACATTCCCTCGGCTCCGCGCACCCGCGCCTCGTGCTCCAGTTCCGCCGCGATCTGCAGTTCGGTCATGCCGTAATCGATGTAGCCCAGAATGTGCTCATACAGCGCGCATCCCAGCTTCGCCGCCTTGCGCATCTTCACGATCTCGTCCGCATCTTTCACTTCACGCTGTGACGCGATCAGTGACTGCACCGGCTTGAAGATATTTCGCTTGCCCGCGGGCATTGACTTCCGTAGCACATCGAGCTGCCCCAGCGTGGTGTGCGCCGCGTCAACCCCGCAGCTCTTCACGCCGCTTTCGGCCAGCATGGCGCAGGCCGCTGACAACGCCGCCCGTCCCGCGATCTCCACTTTGGTTCCCGCCGCTTCCGCCCTGGCCTGGCGCGTGTAGCGCCCATCGGTTATCAGCACTGCAGGGCGCTTGCCCGCAAAGATCAGCAGCACGGCATTCGAGCCCGTAAAACCACACAGATATTGCACATCCGGCAGGTGCGTAATCAGCATCGAGCCCACACCGGTTGCGCGAACGCGTCGGGCGGCCTCCAGTTTACGCAGGGTGAAAAGAGATGGAATCATGTCTTGAGCATTCTATCGTCTTCGACCATTTTCATGGGCCTATTACAATGAATCCATGAGTGAACTGGATCCGCACGCAGCCCCCGGAGACACCACCTCCGCCGGCACGCCCGGCAGATTCTTCACGCGCCGCAAATTTCTCACCTGCGCGGCCCTGGCCACCGGCGGACTGGCCTTCTACAGCGGTGAGATCGCCCGCCATCAGCTTGACGTCGTTCGCCTTACCATCCACCTCCCCGGGCTGGCAGACTCCTTCCACGGCATGACCATCGCCCAGCTCAGCGACATCCACTATGACAATTTCACTGAGCCCTTCTTCGTGGACCGCGCCGTCCGCCGCATCAACGCACTGCATCCTGACCTGGTGCTGCTGACCGGTGACTTTGTAAGCAAGGGGCCGCAGATGGTCTCGCTCACCGAGTCGCACGCCCAGCTCTGCGCCGCCGCGCTCAGCCATATCGCGTGCCCCCATCGCTACGCCATCATGGGCAACCATGACTACGCCGTCGGTGTGGACCTGGTGACCGATGCGCTGCAGGGCCATGACATCCCCGTGCTGTGGGACGCACATACCGCCCTGGAGCGCGGCAGTGACCGCCTGTGGCTCGTGGGATTGAAGGATATTTCGGCTCCGGGCCCGCCCAACCTGGCGCGCGCCATGCCCCCCAAAGGCACGGAACCCACCATCGTGATGGTGCATGAGCCCGATTACATGGATGATCTGATGGCCTCTCCGCTGGGCCGGCGGGCTGACCTGGTGCTGGCCGGACACACCCACGGCGGCCAGATCTGCGTCCCTGTTCTGGGCGCGACCTTCCGCCCGCCGCTGGGTAAGAATTATGTGAGTGGGTTATTTCACTTCCCGCACGAGAACAAGACCAGCCTGCTCTATGTGAACCGCGGCCTGGGCACCGTCGGCCTGCCGCTGCGACTCTACTGCCCGCCGGAGATTACCCTCATCACCCTCTCCGCTCAACTGGTCTGACCCATTCCGGTCTGACCCATCACCCGGGTATGCCCCATCACCCTAATTGTCATTCTGAGCGCTATTGTCATTCTGAGCGCTATTGTCATTCTGAGCGCTATTGTCATTCTGAGCGCAGCGAAGAATCTGCTTCTGTCTTTTTTTATTTGTCATTCCGCAGCGTAGCGGCGGAATCTGCTTCTGCAGTTGTCCTTGCTGTCTCTTTGTCTGTCATCCCGAGCGCAGCCGAGGGACCTGCTTTTCACTCCGCCCTACCGCGCGCGCCGAACCGGCTTCTTCTCCGCCGGCTTCACGGTTTTGATCTCCACCACCTTCGCCGCGGCGGACTGCTCATCCATCCAGCTATCCAGCAGCGTCTTCTTGAAGCGCCAGCGGTTCCCCAGCTTGAACGCGGGCACCAGCCCCTCGGACGCGTACTTGTAGAGCGTGTCGCTGCTGATGCCCAGATAGTCCGCCGCCTGACGGATATCCATCACCTCGCGTATTGCCTGTATCGCTGTCTGCATCATCCGCCTCAAAAGAGTTAGCTTTCCACCCGGAATCTTCGTGGAGATACCGGGCTCTTTGTTTGTACTCGGTTTTCCACAGGCAGGCAACAGGAATCTTCCGGTTTCTTCCGATTCCTCCCACCATCACATTAGATTATCTCCGTATCTAATTCATTTTGCATAATATTTTCCCGAATATACTGTAGCATCTGCTTATCAAAAATCCGCCCCTATCCCCACCTTTCCCGTCCTATCCGTGCTGCGCCTTTGCTTCTTGCTGACCTGCTGACTTGCTGACCTGCCGGCTTGCTGACTCGTTACAATGGGTTATGGCCGATCAGCTCTACCTCAGCCTCTGGTTCCCCAACTTCCGCATGGCCGCGCTGCCGGAGAAGCTGGTCTCCGTCCTGCACCAGTTCGCGCGCGTCAGCGGCAACCGCCGCATCTCTGCCGCCAACGCCTACCCCCTCAGCTGGCACGAAGTCCCCTCCTACCAGCGTATCTACGTCCTCGACGAGCGCTCCGATACGGGGGAAGAGTCCTACGCGGAAAACGCCGTAGCCGAAGCTACCGCTGCTCTGGAAGATGACACCGCCTATGAGTTTGAAGTCCGCTGGCCCCTTTGGACGCCCGAGACCGGCGCCGAAGGCGAGCTGCTCTGGAAGGAAAAGCCCTCGCTGGTGCGCGTCATCGGCTACGGCCCTGAGTTTGACGACGCCGCCTACGAGAGCAACGGCCACATCCGCATCGACTTCGGCCTCGACTCCCTCTTCCTGCTGGAAGACGTCGATCTGGACCCCGTCGCCACCCAGCGCGTCCAGCAGAACGTGGAGAAGCTGGTCGCCTTCACCCTGAGCGTGGAGAAGCACTGCGGCATCTCCAGCCGCCTATTGTGGACCGAAAGCGGCGAAAGCATCGCCCAGAAGCTCATTGACCGCCTGCAGCGCGTGAATTAAATCTCCTGTTTGTCATTCCGGCGTATGCCGGAATCTGCTTTTGTTTGATTTGTCATTCTGAGCGCAGCGAAGAATCTGCTTTGTCTTTTGTTGTTTGTCATCCCTGTTTGTTTGATTTGTCATTCTGAGCGCAGCGAAGAATCTGCTTCTGTCTTTTTTGATTCGTCATTTCTGACTGTTTGATTTGTCAACTAAATTTTTATTTGTCATTCCGCAGCGTAGCGGCGGAATCTGCTTCTGCAGTTGTCCTTGCTGTCTCTTTGTTTGTCATCCCGAGCGCAGCCGAGGGACCTGCTTTTCACGCCGCATCGCTCGCATTACCTAGGAATTGGGTGCCCCATGTCTCGCTTTTGAGCCCTGGGAAATCGCCGCGCAGCGGCGACGCGCATTGCTCCTGCCCATTCCAACCCCATCAAAAAGTTAGAAGGTGTCACCCTAAGCAAAGGTCTCGACACCTCTGGACCGAAAGTGGCGAAAGCACGTCCAAAAACTCATCGATCATTGGCAACGTGTTAATTAATCAGGAAAAATAATTCGGTTAGATTTAATTGTATCGATGAACCCTGGTATTTGTACGAGAAATAGCAATTGGACATATCTCATCAGCCCGTAATCTTCTTCGGCCCCGCACAAACGAGAAAATTTCAATGCAACGGAATTGATGACTGCAGAAGAATCTAGATTGTCGTCAATGTCATATACATAGCGCTCAAGCCTCTGAACCACGAGGTCCGAAAACACATCGGCAGTGGGAACGGCAGCATAAGGCGTCTCTCTTATGGGCTGCACGGCCGCAATCTTAATTTTTTCTAGAAATAGATTCGCTAAGTAGTTCATTTGGCGTTCGTCAATATATCCAGATTGTTTTGCAGCCTCGAGTGACATCAAATATCCGCAACCCACAAGTAATGCGTGTTCGTAGCGAAACGTAACTGCATCGATACCACTGCCATCGAGCAGTTCAATGATCTGGCTGGAGTTATGGGAATCAACAAGCGGACATAGTGTATCTACAAGTCCAACTAATACGATGAACTCTGCGGATTTCTTGGGCCTCAAGAACTCAAACATCGTGCGACGCCCCTTCTACAAAATGATTTGCGAGAAATCCGCTATCTGTCTGAAGGAAACAATCAATCGAAAAATAAGAGCAATTCTATTCACCCGCAGACTGGAATCTTCAACCAGCACAACTACTTCATTAAAGAAGGAATCTAAGTCCTTACGAAGACCAGCCGCGAGGTTTAACGCATCTGTATATCGTCCGGCCTCCACAAGAAATTTCCATTCTGGACGAATAGTATTTAGGTGCGAATACAATTGCTGCTCCGCCGACTCGCTAAGCATATTTACGTCTAGGTCACGTATTCGCTCTGCCTCGTCCGTCTGCTGAAGTAAATTCTCGATGCGTTTGAAGATTGCACATACCGCAATAAAATCAGCAGAACCGCGGATTCCCGATACTGCTTCAGCGCGTGCAATAGAATCACTTACGTCATCAGTGCCACTATTAAGTACCGCCTTTACAATATCGTAGGCATATCCTCTCACCTCTCTCAGATAGAAAGCTACACGCTCTAAGAGAAAGTCTCTGACTGCCGTAGCAGTTGACTCACCCTTGGCATGTACTGACGCATTCATAGCCGCATGCAGCACCTCGGTCAGCGTCAGCGGCAACCCACTCTCCGCCAGAATCTTCACCACGCCATTCGCCGCGCGCCGCAACGCAAACGGGTCCTTTGACCCCGTCGGCGCCAGCCCGATCGCGAACATATCCACGATGGTATTCATGCGGTCGGCAATGCCGAACACCTGTCCCTCCACCGTCGCCGGAATCGCCGCATCCATACCCGCTGGCTGATACTGCGCATAGATCGCCGCAGCCGTCGCCTCGCCGCAGCCCTGCGCGCGCGCATACAGCCCGCCCACCACGCCCTGCAGCTCGGTAAACTCCTTCACCAGCTCGGTCGTCAGATCGGTCTTCGCCAGCAGCGCCGCCAGCGCCAGCGACTTCGCCTCCAGCCGCACGCCCTTCGGCCCCAGGATCGCAGCCAGCTCGGCAGACAGCTTACCCACCGCCTCCGTCTTCGCGAAGTAGCTTCCCAGGTCCTTCTGGAACGTCACCGTCTTCAGCATCTCCACGCGCTCGGTCAGCGGAATCTTCTGGTCATAGTTCCAGAAGAAGCGCGCATCGTTGAACCGCGCGCGCAGCACCCGCGCGTTGCCGTGGCGAATCACTTCCTGTCCGGCAGCATCGGCTTCCGTATTCAGCACGGCCAGAAAATGCGGAGCCAGCTTGCCCGCTGCATCTTCCACTGCAAAATACTTCTGGTGATCGCGCATCACCGTCACCAGCACCTCTTCCGGCAGCGTCAGGTACTCCGGCTCAAAATTCCCCAGCACCACAGACGGCCACTCCGTCAGATTGGTCACCGTCTCCACCAGGTACTCGTCCTCGCGCCAGCGCGCACCGGCTACTGTGCGCGTCGCCGCATCCAGTGCCTTGCGGATGGTCTGCCGGCGCTCCGCCACATCGGCCATCACATGCGCCTTCAGCAGCGTAGCGGCATACTCGGCAGGCTTTGCAATCTTCACCGGCTGCTCGCCGTGCAGCACCCGATGCCCATAGCTCACATCGCCCGCGGTAAATCCGGCAAACTCCACCGGCACCACCACGCCATCCAGCAGCGCCAGCAGCCAGCGCACCGGCCGCACAAAATGCTCCGGCTTGCCTGCGCGCCAGTACATATTCTTCGCCCAGTAAATGCCGGCAATCTCCTTCGGCAGCGCGTCCGTCAGCACCTCTGCGGCCGTGCGTCCTGCGCGCTTCACCGTCGCGGCCACATACTCGCCCTTCGGCGTCGTGATGGTCTTCAGATCGCTCGCAGCGATGCCCGCCTTCTTCGCAAAAGCCTCTGCCGCCGGTCCCGGCTTGCCGTCCTTAAACGCAATCTTCGCCGAAGGCCCAACCAACTCCTCCGTCACGTCCTCCTGCTTCGCCGCAACGCCCTGCACCAGCACCGCAATCCGCCGCGGCGTCGAATACGTCTTCACCGCGGAGTCACTCGATGTCGCAATCAGCCGCTCGCGCTCCAGCAATCCCGTCACGCGCTTCGCCAACTCCGCTTCCGCCGGCCCAATCATGCGCGCAGGAATCTCTTCCAGCCCAATCTCAAACAGAAAATCTGCCATGCTATTTCGCCGCCTTGCTGTGGTTCTGTTCTGTCTTTTCGCTGACCCGCTGACTCGCTGACTCGCTGCTCTTCGCTGGCGCAGCTTGCTGTCCCGCATACGCCTTCGCCACGCCTACTGCCAGCGTCCGTATGCGTGTGATCACACCCACCCGCTCCGTCACTGAAATTGCGCCGCGTGCATCCAGCAGATTAAACAGGTGCGAGCACTTCAGGCAAAGGTCAAACGCGCCCAGTACCGGGAACCGCTTGCGCGCCGTCGCATCCTCCTCCGGCACGGCCTTCAGCGTATCCAGCAGCGCCTGGCACTCCGCTTCATACAGCTTCAGATGCTCCCAGAGCTTCGCCACATCCGCATATTCAAAGTTGTAGCCGCTGAACTGCACCTCTTCGGCGAAGCGTACATCGCCATAGGTCACCGCCGCGCCCGTCTCCGGATCGCGCGCCCACACAATGTCATAGATCGAATCCACATCCTGCAGAAACGCCGCAATGCGCTCCAGCCCATATGTAATTTCAGCCGAGATCGGGTCCAGCTCAATGCCGCCGCACTGCTGGAAGTAGGTGAACTGCGTAATCTCCAGCCCGTCCAGCATCACCTGCCACCCGATGCCCCACGCGCCCAGCGTCGGCGACTCCCAGTTGTCTTCCTCAAACTTGATGTCGTGTTCGCCCAGCTCAATGCCGATGGCCTTCAGCGACTCCAGGTACAGCTCCTGCACATTCACCGGCGGCGGTTTCAGGATCACCTGGAACTGCGTGTGCTTGTACAGCCGGTTCGGATTCTCGCCATAGCGGCCATCCGCCGGTCGCCGCGAAGGCTGCGCATACGCAATGCGGATCGGCTTCGGCCCAAGCACCCGCAGAAAGGTGTCCGGCGACATGGTGCCCGCGCCGACCTCAACGTCATACGGCTGCTGCAGAACGCATCCGCGCTCTGCCCAGAACTTCTGCAGAACGAAAAGCAGTTCCTGAAATGTGAGTGCTGGTTTCTTGGTCGAAGCGATGGCTGGCATTCCCTTTGCGTCTACTTTCTGTGCCGCTGGCGTGTCTTTGGCTCACTTACGATTCTATCGCAGCCGCCCTGTAACCTATCGCCGCGACCCGCTAACTTATCGCCGCGACCCTCTAACCTATCTCAGCGACCCTGTAACCTATCGCAGCCGCCCTGTAACCTATCGCCGCGACCCTCTAACTTATCGCTGCGACCCTCTAATATTGTCATTCTGAGCGCAGCGAAGAATCTCAAAAGCTTATGTCGCCACCCAGTCCGGGTGCCCCAGGTCTCGCTTCTGAGACCTGGGATTCGATGCCTGCACCACCACAGCCGTTCAAGGGCAAGCACGCGCAGCGGGTGCCCCATACATCGCGCCGTTTGCGATGTGTGGGACATCGTCGCAAAGCGGCGACCGCTCCCGCCCATGTCAAAAGTCTCAACTCCGCGCCAGCGCCGCCGCCGCTCGCAACCGTCTCTCCAGATGCCGCTCCAGCGCCTGCGTCGCAAACCTGCGCAGATCCAGCGCACGCCCGCGCGGCCACGGCTCGCTGCCGAACGCGTGCAGAGGCTGCCGAAACATCCTCTCTGCCAGCGCCAGCGATTCCGGCGTCAACCCCATCGCTCCCGGGCGCTTGTCGCGCGCGCAGGTTACGCCGTCTCCCGCCGCGTCGTAGTAGCAACCGCGCCCAGCCAGCACCTCACCGCATACCGCACAGCGCGTCAGGTCCGGCATCCAGCCCATCAGCCTCAGAATCCACAATGCGAAGTAAGTAACCGGCAGCCACACCCGCTCCACCTGCACCTGTTCCAGCACCGTCGCCGTCAGCCGGAAGATCGCGTCATCCGGCCCCTGCTCCGGCATCGCCTCTTCCAGAACCTCGGCCATAAACTGCAGCGCCGCCAGCCGCGCATGGTCCATCGGGAGCGAGAGCGGCGAGCGCAGAATCTCAAACGAATCCAGCCGCACTAGGTCCTGCTTCGGTTTCTCCGCATAGTTGGCGCGGACGTGGGTCATCGGCTCCAGCGCCCCGCCAAATCGCTTGCGCGACTTCATCGCCGACCGCGCAATCCCCTTCACCTTCCCCTGCTCTCGCGTAAACAGAGACACGATTACGTCCGCCTCATGAAAGGGCCACGTCCGCAACACAATCGCCTCTGTCTGCCGCTGAATCATCGAACCTACTCAATCCGCTGTCATTCTGACGCTTGAGCGTAGCGAAGCGGAAGAATCTCAATATTTCTCCCTCACCCGCAGCCCTTAACTACCCCCGAGTCATTCTGAGCGAGCGTTAGCGAGTCGAAGAATCCAGAAGCTCTCTAACCGCCGATAACCGCCAAAAAGCTTCTCAACCGCAGATGTTTTGTCATCCTGAGCGCAGCGAAGTATCCCTGTAGTTGCCTTTACTGTTGCACCGACGCCACCCCTCGTAAGGCCTTTGGCGGGTGCCCCATACATCGCGCCGTTTGCGATGTGTGGGACATCGTCGCGCAGCGGCGACCGCTCCCGCCCACTCCCCCAAAACGCAAAACGCGCAGCCGAAGCCGCGCGTCTCGTACTGATTCGTTCTGAAGATTACCGGCCGAAATGCGTCGCATTCTTCTCGGTAAACGCCGCCCACTTCTCCGGCAGATCGTCTGCCGCGAAGATGGCCGATACCGGACACACCGGCACGCACGCGCCGCAGTCAATGCACTCCACCGGATCGATGAAGAGCTGATCCGCCTCGGCATTGCCGTCCTCGTCCTTTTTGGGGTGAATACAATCCACTGGGCAGGCGTCCACACATGCTGTGTCTTTGGTGCCGATACAAGGTTCAGCGATTACATATGCCATTGCAACTCTCCCTAACTTGATTGGATATTGGGTGGAAAGCCGGGGAAGATCCCGTGCTGCACGCCCGCATCGGTCTTCATTCTAGCAGCAGATTCCGTTCCGTATACCGGGCTTTTTTTTGCCCGCATCTCGGACTCAACAACTCGCAATTACTGCCCCGCCGCCGCCTTTCGCTGCGCCGCAAACTCCGCCGGCGTCGGAATCCGCTCCATCTCCCGCCCTGCAAACATCTCCACAAACAGGTGCGAAACCTCGTCCAGCAGCAGCCCGTTGGTCGCGAACACCTCACGGCTATCCAGTGTGAACGTGCTCTTGTCGAAGTGCGTCACCGTCCCGCCCGCCTCGCGCACCAGCAGCACCCCGGCTGACGTGTCCCACGGGTTCAGATTGAACTCCCAGTACGCATCAATCCGCCCGCAAGCCGTATACGCCAGGTCCAGCGCAGCCGAACCCGCCCGCCGCACGCCATGCGACCGCAGCGTGATCTCGTGGTACAGGTGAATATTCGGATTCGCATGCCGCTTGTGACTGGGAAAGCCCGTCGCCAGCAAACCTTCCGCCAGCCGCTTCACCTTCGATACATGAATCCGCCGCCCGTTCAGCCACGCGCCCTTGCCCGCCTCGGTCATGAACAGCTCATCCCGCAGCGGATCGTAGATGACCCCAGCCACCAGTTCGCCGTCCTGCCCTGCCGGCAGCCCCTTGGCGCGCCGCTCCAGCCCCATGGAGACGCAGAATGCCGGAAAGCCATGCGCAAAGTTGGTCGTGCCATCCAGCGGATCGATGTACCAGCGGTACTCGCGTTCCAGCCCGTCGCGCGTTCCCTCTTCGCCGTAGATGCCGTGCTCGGGAAACACCGTCTTCAGCCGCTCGCCCAGCAGCTTCTCGCTCGCCCGGTCCGCAACAGTCACGATGTCCACATCGCCCTTGTACTCAGCGGTTACGCCCTTGCGGTAGTACTCCCGCAGCAGCGCACCGGCCTCGCGCGCCATCTCGGCGGCGGGCCCTGCAAACTTCATCTCTGCCACATCCAGCGTTTCCGCAATCAAATTACTCACGATTGCCGCCCCGCTTTGCCGCCACATTTTTCTGTTCGGTAACCGTTCGGATCTGCTGTTTGTAAATGAAGAGGTTCGGTTTGCCATCGCGCGTCAGCCGGATCATGGAGTCGTCGAAGTACTCAATCCAGCCGCTCACCACTTCGCCGTCGCGCATCTTCACCGCAACCGGCACCTGCCGCTCCGAAAGCGATTTCAGGTACAAACCTTCCTGCCCTGTCTCAATCTGCGGCGCATTCTTCCGGGATCGTCTCTCATTCACCAATGCCATGTATCGATTGTATCGTTCCACGGCAGGGTTTGCGCCACTACCAGCCTTTGTCATTCTGACGCTTGAGCGTAGCGAAGCGGAAGAATCTGCTTCTCGCCAGCAATAGCAATAACCTGACGAGCAAGCCCCTCAAACCGGCTCGCTGTGCAAAACAACCGTCAGCGTGTGTAGTACCCGCTGCGATAGCGCAACTGGTCCTCAGCGCGCTTCGCCGGATCAGCAAGCTGCACCGTCAGCGCGTGAAAGCTGCTCCCCGGCTTATGCTCCGGCGCGTAGTATGCCATCAGATACTGCGTCCGCAGATCGTCGGAGATATGCGTGAACGCGCTCTTCAACTGCGTGGGCGATTCCGTGTAGTAAAATTTGCCGCCGGTATCCATCGCCATCTGGATCAACGCATGTTCGCCCCCGGTGTTGCGCCCCGCATCCGCATGGATGGGCACCACGATGATGCTGAACACCATCGCCTCCCCGCGCAGCGCCTCTTCTTCCGCCTGCTCAAAGCTGCGCCCCATCTCACTGTCGCCGCCGTCGCTGATCAGCACGATCACGCGCTTGCGCGTATCGCCTGACGCACCGACGCGCCGCGCCGCCAGATTCTGCCCCGCGGTGTAGATGGCGTCATACATATGCGTGGTCTGCCCTTCGTTCAGATCGCGCAACCCATCTTCAATGCGCCGCGCGTCGTTGGTGAACGGCACCACCTCGCGCACGCTCTGCGCGAACTGCAGCACCTGCATCTCATCCTGCTGGCGGATCACGTCCTTCACAAACTGCTTCGCCGCATCGCGCACCAGCCGCGCATCCTTCATCATGCTGCCGCTGGTATCAATCGCCATCACCACAGAGAGCGGCGTCTCTGACTGCTTCTCAAAGACGGCAATCTTCTGCGGCTGCTTGTCTTCGAAGATCTGAAAATCGCTCTTCTCCAGTGAGCCGATGGGCGAGCCGTTCCCATCCACCGCATTCACAAACACATTCACCAGCCGCGAATTCACCCGGTACACCGGCGTCGGAGCCGATTCCACGATGGGCGCGGGCGGCTGCGTTTGCGCGCCCCCCATCGCCACCCCCAGCAGCATAACTGCTCCCAACGCGGATGCTCCGCATCGTCTGGACAATCGATGAAAACTAAACTTTGTCATCCTGAGCGCAGCCGAAGGACCTGCTGTTGGCTCGTTGCGCCCAGCACTCGCTTCTGAGATGCGGGTTCGCAGGATCTTCATGGTAGGCGAAGATGCGGGTGCCCCAGGTCTCGCTTCTGAGACCTGGGTTCGCAGCATATTTCTGCTCCACCAACTCATCGCGGACCACCCGAAGTCATCTCTTCCGGAAACGGATCGCCGTCCGCCCACACCGCACCATCCACAAAGTGTTCTTTCTTCCAGATGGGCACCGTCTTCTTCAGCGTATCGATCAGCCAGCGGCTGGCCTCATACGCCGCCGCGCGATGCGCTGAAGCCACCACGATCAGCACGCTGGTCTCGCCCACCTCCAGCCTGCCCAGCCGGTGCACAATGCTCACCTCGCGCACGCCGAACTTTGCAATGGCCTCTGCCGCCAGCACGCGCATCTGCGTCAGCGCCATCTCTTCGTAAGCTTCATACTCCAGAAACAGGGCCTCGCGCCCGCGCGTATGGTTGCGCACCATACCATCGAAGACGAGGACCGCCCCATCCTCCGCCGCCTTCGCCTCGGCCACAATGCCAGCCGCATCAATCCGCTCTCGTGTCAGCTCCACCCGTATACTCTTCTGACTTCCCATTTCCAACTTTGTCATTCCCCTAAAATTTTGTCATTCTGAGCGCAACCATTTTTTGTCATTCTGAACGAAGTGAAGAATCTGCTTTTGCTCGCGAAGCGAGCGACCCGCCGTCCGCGCAGGACCCGCCGCTCACCGGCGGCAGCAGCGCTACCTCGTCGCCCTCATGCAGCCCATCGGAAACCCGAGCATACTCCCGGTTCACCGCCACGGCGATGCTCTCCCACGCAAACTCCGCCGCGCGCGCACGATGTGCCGCGATCAGCCCAGCCACATCCGCGCCCTCCGCCAGTTCCATCGCAGCGCTTTCGCCGAATATCTCTTTCAACATCCCGAAGTAAAGAACCATGACCCGCATCGTCACTTCAGCATACTCAAATCGCGGTCAGGGCAGGCGCTATAATCGCAATTACCCGGAAATCTTCCCAGACAATCCACCCTCGGCCACAGGAGATATCCCATTGCGTAAAGTTCTCAGCCTGCTTGTGCTCATCGCCTTCGCCGTCTGCTGCAGCGCCCAGCAACCCGTCGCGCCGGATCCGGCATGGCAGTCCGTGCTGGCACTGCATCCGTCCACAAAAATCTACGTGCGCAGCGGCGGCCACACCACCCGCTGCCTTCTGCAGAAGGTGGATGATGCCTCTCTCAGCTGCGTCGCGGGCATCAAGCAGCTCAGCTTTCCGCGTACGGATATCGAAAGCATCAAGCGCGCCCATGCAGGCCGCTCCGCGCTGGTCGCTGCGCCCATAGGCTATGCCGCAGGAACCGCCATCATCGCCATGAATGAGATTGGCAGCACCGGCCAGTACAGCAAGGCGGCCACAACCGTCGGCGTACTACTCTTCCTCGCCTCGCCCTTCATCGGCTACTACACTGACTTCACCCGCACCACGGTCTACCGGCGCGAGAAGTAGTTCCCACAAATACAAAGGCCCGCCGAAGCGGGCCTTTGTATTTGTCTCAAGCTCTCAGCCTCAAGAGGCCGCACTCAGCACTTCTTCCCTCACCTGCTCATCCACCACCGCTTCCTTCTTCGTCTTCGGCAGCGCAATCGCCAGCACGTCGTCAATCATGGTTGCATAGTGGATGTTGACGCCTTCGATCTGGTCCTTCGTCAGGTCTTCCTCCACGTTCGTTTTTACGTCGTGGGGAAGAATCACGTCGCGCACGCCGGCACGTTTGGCCGCAAGGAACTTCTCCTTGATGCCGCCCACCGGCAACACATTGCCGCTCAGCGTGATCTCGCCGGTCATGGCCGTCAGCGGACGCACTGGCGTATCAGTCAGCAGACTCACCAGCGCCGTCACCATGGTCACGCCCGCGCTCGGGCCGTCCTTCGGGATCGCTCCCGCAGGCACGTGAATGTGCAGGTCCACATCCTTCAGCACATCCTCATCCAGCCCCAGCTTGGCTGCGTTTGACCGCACCCACGTCAGCGCCGCCTGCATGGACTCCTTCATCACATCGCCGATCTGCCCGGTGATGGTGAAGGTGCCCTTGCCCTTCATGCGGTTCGCTTCAATGAACAGCACGTCGCCGCCCGCCGGTGTCCACGCCAGGCCCACCGCCACGCCCGCGCGCCGGGTGCGCTCCGCTATCTCCGTATCCACACGCACCTTGATGCCGCCCAGAAACTCATGGATGATCGCGTCGTCCACCACCAGCTTGCCCTCTTTGCCTTCGGCCAGCCGGCGCGCCTGCTTGCGGCATACCGTACCGATGAGCTGCTCCAGCTTGCGCACGCCCGCTTCGCGCGTGTAGTGGCGCGCAATCAGGTGCAGGCACTCCGCCGGAAACTCGATCTGCTCCGCCGTGATGCCGTTCTCCTTGATCTGCCGCGGCACCAGATAGCGCTGCGCAATGTGAACCTTCTCCTCCTCGGTGTAGCCGGTAAGCTCGATGATCTCCATGCGGTCCAGCAGCGGCGCAGGAACCGGGTCAAGCTGGTTCGCAGTGCAGATGAAGAGCACCTTCGAGAGATCGAACGGCTGATCCAGGTAGTTGTCGCGGAACGTATTGTTCTGCTCCGGGTCCAGCACCTCCAGCAGCGCCGATGCGGGGTCGCCGCGGAAGTCGCGGCCCAGCTTGTCAATCTCATCCAGCATGAAGACAGGATCGTTCGTCTCCACGCGCTTCAGGCTCTGGATCACCTGCCCCGGCAGAGCGCCGATGTAGGTGCGCCGATGCCCGCGCAGCTCCGCCTCGTCATGCATGCCGCCCAGCGAGATGCGCGAGAACTTGCGTCCCAGTGCGCGCGCCACGCTGCGGCCCAGCGACGTCTTGCCCACGCCCGGAGGCCCGACGAAGCACAGGATCGGTCCCTTCATGTCCGGCTTCAATCGCCGCACACTCAGGTAATCCAGAATGCGCTCCTTCACCTTCTGCAGGCCGTAGTGGTCCTCGTCCAGAAACTCCTTCGCCTTCACGATGTCTACCTGCCCGCCGGACGATTTCGCCCACGGCAGCACCGCCAGCCACTCAATGTAGTTGCGCGTCAGCGAATAATCCGCCGCCATAGGAGACATGCGCGAGAGACGGCCCAGCTCCTTCAGCGCGTCTTTCTTGGTCTCTTCCGGCATCCCTGCGGCTTCAATCTTTTCCTTCAGCTCGGCAATATCTTTCTGCGAATCGTCCAGATCGCCCAGCTCTTTCTGGATGGCCTTCATCTGCTCGCGCAGGTAGTAATCGCGCTGCGACTGCTGCACGCTGTCCTGCACCTCAGTCTGGATCTTGTTGCGCAGCTGCTGCACCTCCAGCTCCTTCGCCAGGTGCTTGTTGATGCGTTCCAGCCGCGCATTCACATCCGGAGTCTCCAGCAGTTCCTGCTTGTCTGTGGTCGTCAGGAACGGCAGCGACGACGCAATGAAGTCCGCCAGCCGTCCCGGCTCGTCAATGTTCAGCGCGATGGTCTGCAGATCGTCAGAGAGCGTGGGCGAGGCCGTCACAATCTGCTGGAACTGCGATACCACGTTGCGCTGCAGCGCCTCCAGCTCCGGCGACTCCTCCGGCTCCAGCTCCGCCAACGGCTCACACTCCGCCGTCATGAACGGCGCCAGCTGCGAGAACTCGCCCAGCCGCACCCGCTCCGTCCCCTCGGTAAACACAAAGAGGCTCTGGTTCGGCATCTTCACAACTTTGTGAATGGTCGCGCGCGTGCCAATGGCATGAAGGTCCGCCGCCTGCGGAGAATCCTGCCGCGCATCCCGCTGCGCCACCACCAGGATGGTCTTCTCCTCCCCCAGCGAATTAATTAGCTGGATCGAGCTTTCGCGGCCCACCGTGAGCGGCAGCACCGCATGGGGAAAGAGCACCGTGTCGCGCACCGGTAATACCGGCAGCGATGCAGCCGAAGGCGCACCCTCCCCGGCTTCGCTGGATTTCTTACTGTCAGTCGGTTTGATAATGCTAAGGAAGTCGCCTGCCATGAGTGTCCTCGTATCAGATTTCCTCTATAAGATGCCACATTCGGGAAAAAGTCGCAGGCTGAGCGACTTAGCCACTTCCCCTATCGGCAATGCGCCGCCGGGCGTCCATCCTGCCTGTCATGCTGTTGGATGCAGGCTTGTGCAGACGCGCCTCTCAGGCCATCGAAACTACACCCGGACGTATGATTTGTCACGCGGCCAGCGCTACGCCGCGCGGTAGCGGCCCAACTCCTTCACCATGGGGCACTTCTCCCGCAGCACGGCCAGCGCCTGCTCCGCCACGGCCGGCTGCTCGTAGCGCACATCCACGTAGAAGATGTACTCCCACGGCCGGCCAGGCACCGGGCGCGACTCAATCTTGGTCAGGTCAGCGCCTGCCCCGGCCAGAGCCTCCAGCGCCTTCACCAGCGTGCCCGGCTTATGCTCAATCGCAAACGCCAGCGATATTTTGTTGGCGGCGGCATCCACCTGCCAGGTCACGCCGCGGTCTGCCACCCGGCGCACCACATGGAAGCGGGTAAAGTTCTCCGCATTGTCCTCAATATTGGCGCGCAGTATCTCGCCGCCGAACTCCACCGCCGCCTGCGTGCTTGCAATGCCCGCCACTGACGCGTCGCCCGTCGCCATCACTTCCTTCACGCTGCCCGCCGTATCGTAAAACGGATGCACCGTGATCTGCGGCTGGTCGTGCAGAAACTTGCGGCACTGCGCCAGTGCGATGGGGTGCGAAATCACCTTACGCAGCCCCTCTACGGTTGCTCCCGGCACGCCGATCAGGTTGTGCCGGATGCGCAGCTGGCTCTCGCGCTGAATGGCTGCATCGTGCGTGAGCAGCAGGTCATAGTGTTCGGCCACGGGGCCGGCCAGCGAATTCTCGATCGGCACCACGGCCGCGTCCACTACGCCGGCCTCCAGCGCCTCAAAGACCTCAGCCGAAAGCTGGTAGGGCGCAATCTCCGTGCCGCCGCCCGGAAAGAACCGCAGCGCAGCTTCATTGCTGAACGAACCAGCCTCACCTTGAATTGCAACCTTCACACGCCCATCCATTTGGCCTAAATTTGGCAGTCACTTAGGCAACCAACTGCTGCCCATTCGCACCATACCATATGCGCGGCTGTAAGGCCCGTAGCTGCAAGCCGCGGCAATAAGCCGGGGCGTTCGAGGAGAACTTACCACCATGCTCTGGACGATCTTCGTTATCCTGCTCATTCTTTGGCTGCTGGGTGTTGTCAGCAGCTACACGCTCGGCGGCTATATCCACATCCTCCTTGTGATCGCGGTGGTTGTGCTTATTATCCGGCTGATACAGGGCCGAAGCGCGATTTAACTGCGAGCACGATTGCACATTTTTGAAAGTTGTACCCGCAAAATAAGTTTTACCAAGGAGCACATCATGAATAAAAGTCATGTATCCGGCGGCATGGACAAGGCCGTAGGCAAGATGAAGGAAGTCATCGGCAACACCGTGAACAACCAGAAGCTGGCCAATGAGGGCGCGGCGCAACAGGTGCGCGGTGAAGCCAAAGAGACCTGGGGCAATGTGAAAGACTCTGCCTCCGAACTCCACAAGACAGCCAAGGCGAAGATGGACGAGAGCGAAGCCCGCTCCGCCGGCCACCAGCAGAATATGCGCGATAAGGTGACCAACACGGCTCACCAGGTGAAGCAGGACATCGCCAGCAAGCTGGATCAACTGAATAAGAAACAGGAAGCCAAGCGCGACGACATGCGCAAAGCCAGCTAACCTGTTCGCACTTTGACCTCGATTGGCCCAGCCCTCAAAAGCTGGGCTATTTTTTTGCGATTACCGCCGCCGCATCACGTCCGCGGTCACAAACACGAAGAACAGCACGGAAATAATCCCGTTCAGGGTGAAGAAAGCTGCATTCATGCGCCGCAGATCGCCGGGCGAGACGATCAGGTGTTCGTACAGCAGCAGCGCGCCCGTCACGGCCACGCCCGCCAGCGCAATCGGCCCCAGGCCAAACAGCACGGCCACCAGCACCAGCGCAATCAGGGTCAATCCATGCAGCCCGCGCGCAATCCAGAACGCTGCGCGAATGCCGAACTTCGCCGGCACGCTGTACAGCCCAGCCTTGCAGTCGTGCTCAAAATCCTGGCACGCATACAGCACATCGAATCCTGCCACCCACAGCAGCACGGCCAGCGTCAGCATCAGGATGCGCGGGTCCAGGGTGCCACGCACTGCGATCCACGCACCGGTTGGCGCAATGCCCAGCGCCAGCCCCAGTATCAAATGCGACCAGCGCGTGAAACGCTTGGCAAAGCTATAGCCCAGCAGCACCAGCAGCGCCACCGGTGAGAGCATCAGGCAGAAGCGATTGAGCAGCGCTGCGCACACCACAAAGATCGCAGCAGAGATCAGCACAAACCCGGCAACAAATCCGCTCTGCAGTTGCTTCGCCGGCAGCGCGCGCATCTTCGTCCGCGGATTGGTCGCGTCCAGTTCCGCGTCCACCAGCCGGTTGAATGCCATCGCCGCCGTCCGTGCTGAAATCATGCACAGCACAATCAGCCCCAGCGTCCGCAGCGGCGGCCATCCGCCCGCGGCCAGCACCGCGCCTGTCAGCGCAAACGGCAACGCGAAGATCGAGTGTTCCCACTTGATCATCTCCAGCGTCACCCGCGTGTTTTGAATCATTCGCCGCATCTCTTGAGTCTAAAGGAGAGCTTCGTTCAGACGTCCATATCCTGTTGGATTGCCGGCCAGAGTCCCTTTTGGATTTGTCATTCTGAGCGCAGCGAAGAATCTCGCATCTCCAGCCGCCACGGGTGTGAATGGAGAAGAAAGTATAATCAACCTATGCCCTTCAAGACCGTCAAGAAGATCGCCGACGCAGACTTCCCCAGCCGCTGGGGACACTTCCGTGTGATGGGTTTTGAGGGCGACACCGGCACAAAGATCGATGAGGCCGTGGTGCTGGTCATGGGCGACATCCAAAGCGGCGCGCCCATCCTGCGTATTCATTCGCAATGCCTTACCGGCGACGTCTTTCACTCCCTGCGTTGCGATTGCCGCCAGCAGCTGGAGCTCGCCATGGCCGCCATCGCGGAAGCAGGCACCGGCATCCTGCTCTATGAGCTGCAGGAAGGCCGCGGCATCGGCCTGATGGCCAAGCTCCGCGCCTACGAACTGCAGGACCAGGGCCGCGACACCATCCAGGCCAACCTCGACCTCGGCTTCAAAGCTGATTGCCGCGAGTACGAACTGCCCGCCGAGATTCTGAAGCAGCTCGGCGTGAAATCCGTTCGCCTGATGACGAATAATCCTGACAAAGTCGCCGCGCTGGAATCCGCCGGCATCCAGGTGAGCGAACGCCTCTCCGCCGAAGTCGCCACCGTCCCCGCCGCCGCGAAATACATGAAGACCAAGCGCGAAAAGATGGGCCACCTCGTCAGCTAACAGGCCATCTCGTCAGCCAACATTTGTTTGTCATTCCGCCGCTACGCGGCGGAATGACAAAATTAGTGATAGTTCAAAAAAATAGCGGTAGACCCAAGTCAGATTACCGCCCCGCGAATACAATCTTCGCCGTAATCACGGCCTGCCCCACATGCCGCTGCGTGTGGTCCGCGCAATGCACCAGCAGCCCACCCACCGTCGTCGGCAGCGCCTTGCGCCCCACGCCGCGTTCCTCGTTGAAGTTCTCCGGCGCAAACGCCTGCACCCGCTGCGCGCTCAACTCCAGCGCAGCCCGCAACTCCGCGAACACCTCATCCCGCGTCGCGCCCGCATCGATCTCACCCTTCATCGCGGCAATCTGCGTCGCATCCAGCTGCTGCCCTTCCGCATAGCTCAACAGGCGGTCCAGGCTGCGCGCAATGTGCCGCAGATGAAACGCCACCGGCGCAAGCTCATACGGCCGCGCATTCATCTCCGCATCACTCAGCCCGCCGCACCACTCTTCCAGATCTTCTGCCGCCAGCTCCAGCGCATGAAGCACCGCGCGCTGCACTGCATCTACTTCCGTCAAAGTTCCCCGCAGCCACGGTTCCGTTTGTTGTGTACTCATCATCCTCACCTCTACGAAGCATTAAATAAAATACCCGCTATGCGCAATGCACACAGCGGGTATTTCAGTTTTTGCGAGCCAAGCGAGCGATTCGCCGTGCGCGCAGCACTTACTCTGCCGCATCCGGGTCGTGCAGTGTTTCCGGCTCATGCTCCGGCGGAGCCACCGGCTGTCCTGCACCGGCGCTTCCCTTCACGCGCACCACCGTGATCTTGGAGAAGCCCTCCTTGAAGCTCGGCGGGCGCAGACGCTCCGCCATCTTCTGGATGAGGTCTTCGCTCACATGCAGTTCGCGTTTGGCGTTGCGTTCAATGCAGACCGAGACCGGCACATCAAAGAACACGGCCTGCACTTCATAGCCGAAGCTCTTTGCCATCTTGATCCACTGGCGGCGCTCATGCGGAGAAAGATTGGTCGCATCCACATAGTTCCACGGCATCTTGGCGATCAGGCGCGCGCGCAGCAGCGAACGCAGCGTTGAAAATACCAGCCCCTGGTAGCGCTGTTCCGTGATGTCGTCAAACAGGATGGTGCGCAGCATATCACTGGACATGGGCGTGACGCTGCGGCGCTTAAACCACGTCGTCTTGCCGCTGCCGGGCAGGCCGATGGCCAGCACAACAAAGCCGCGCGGCTGCTTGGCCGAGCCTGCGGGCAGAGCCACGGGCTCCGGCGGAGGCGCGCCTACGTCAGTCGGCTGCGTTTCGTGTTCCAGCCGTTGACCAGATGTGGAAGGCGTAGCATCTTCCGCATCGCCGGTCGGGTCCGCGGTCTGATCTTCCAGATCCAGTACGGGTGAAGGCGGCGCATCCGGATAATCGGGCCGCAGTGGTGCTACCTGGTTTTGGGGCAACTCCTGCCCAATTTTGCCTGTGGATTCCGAATTGTTCGGGCCACGCTTGGAACGTCGTCTCATTTTTTCGCGCATCCATTCGCGCATAGTTCGGTTTTGTAACATACGGTGTGCGCTGCCCGCAATATGGTGCAATTTTGCGGCGGGTTCAGTGACCGGATGTATTCCCTTCCTCACAACTTACATTGCAATTCGTTCGCTGGAAAGATCTCGCTGTGCGTGGATTGCGCAACTCGCATCCACTCTCACCATCGGGGTGCTGACCGCCGGCAGCATTCACCGGGTTCCCTCTATCATCACCGATTGCAGGCGTTCTGCTCAAGGTTTCCTATGCACCAGCATACGCGCAGTATCCTCCGGCTTGCATCTTGTGCGGTAAGCGCCGCAGTGTATATCCAATTGCCGTCCGCATCAGTGACGCCGCGCATACCTTAAAAACCCAGCAAAACAGGGGGTATTTGCTCCCTACTTGCCAGAGTGGTAGCATCCGCTACAGGCTGGTCTTCTGAATTCCCCCGGTGCCGGCTCTTGCGTAGCGCAATTTTGGCTGTATCATTTGCGCGGCATGAAACAAAAAATCAAGAGGAGTTCCGCACCATGTCAGTCAAGGTAGGTATTAACGGCTTCGGCCGCATCGGCCGCAACGTGTTCCGCTCAGCGCTCGGCAATAAAGATATCGAGTTCGTCGCAGTCAACGATTTGACCACCCCGGCCACCCTGGCCCATCTGCTCAAGTACGACTCGATCCTCGGCAACCTCAAGAACGACATCGCCTACGGCGACGACTTCATCTCCGTCGACGGCAAGAAGATCAAGGTCTTCGCTGAGCGCGACCCATCCAAGCTGGATTGGGCCTCTGTCGGCGCGCAGATCGTGGTTGAGTCCACCGGCTTCTTCACCGACGCAGCCAAGGCGAAGGCTCACCTCGGCACCACCGTCAAGAAGGTCATCATCTCCGCTCCGGCCACCAACGAGGACATCACCATCGTTCTCGGCGTGAACGACGACAAGTACGATGCCGCCAAGCACAACGTCATCTCCAACGCGTCGTGCACCACCAACTGCCTCGCGCCCGTCGTCAAGGTTCTGAATGACACCTTCGGCATCGAGTCCGGCATCATGACCACGATCCACAGCTACACCAACGATCAGGTCATCCTGGACACGCCGCACAAGGACCTGCGCCGCGCACGCGCTGCTGCCCTCTCCATGATCCCCAGCTCCACCGGTGCCGCCAAGGCCCTGAAGCTCGTGGTTCCCGAGATGGCCGGCAAGCTGGATGGTTTCGCCATCCGCGTCCCAACCCCCAACGTCTCGGTCGTCGACCTCACCTTCGTCGCTGCCAAGCCCGTCACCGCTGCCGCCATCAACGCCGCCATCAAGGCTGCTGCTGAGGGTGCCATGAAGGGTGTGCTCGGTTACACCGAAGAAGAGCTGGTCTCCAGCGACTTCAAGGGCAACCCGCTCTCCTCCATCTTTGACAGCAAGCTGACCAAGGTCGTGGGCAACACCGCCAAGATCATCAGCTGGTATGACAATGAGTGGGGCTACTCCAACCGCGTGAAGGACCTCATCCTTCTGCTCGTGGCAAAGGGCCTGTAGTTTGTAGCTGGCAAAAAAACGGAGATGCTCTTTAGCATCTCCGTTTTTTATGCCGGAACCATGGTTTAGAGCATTTTCCGGAATACTGTGAACCGGATGGAGTAGAGAATGCCATTTTCCTTGATAGAAAATGGCGCTTGCACCCTCGGATTCGGTCGATACCTTTCCGAAAATGCTCTAGCTGCTCCATTGGAAAGTTTGTGCACGATGCTTTTCACTGACCAGACCGCACTCATCACCGGCGCCAGTTCCGGCGTAGGCCGCGCCACCGCGCTTGCCTTTGCGCGCCAGGGTGCAGCCGTCCTGGTCACTGCCCGCCGTAAAGACCGTCTCGCCTCCCTCTGCGATCTCATCCGCAGCGAAGGCGGCAAAGCCGAGTACATCGCCGGCGACGCCACGCTGGAATCCACTGCGGACGCTGCTGTGGCCGCTGCCCTCCGCCACTTCGGCCAAATCGATCACCTCATCAATAACGCCGGCATGGGCAACTACAAAAACATCGTTGACACCACGGTGGAAGAGTATGACCAGTTGGTGGACACGAATCTGAAGAGCGGCTTCCTCTTCACCCGCGCGGCGGTGCCGCACATGGTGGCGCGCCGCTCCGGCAGCATTCTCTTCGTCTCGTCGGTTGCAGGCTTGCAGGGCGCTGCGGGCGAATCCGTCTACTGCGCCACCAAGTTTGCTCAGGCGGGCATGGCGCAATCGCTGGATTTCGAGCTGCGCAAGCACAACATCAAGGTGGGCTGCTTCTTTCCCGGCGGCACCAAAACGGAATTCGCCCTGGGCAAAGGACGCACGGAAGAGAGCGTCGCCGCCTCGCACATGATGGACCCGGCCGAGGTGGCAGAGGCTATCCTCTTCATGTCCTCGCGCCCGGCAAACAGCCGTGTGAACCAGATGACCCTGCGGCACATGGGGTTGTAACAGACACCAACGCATAAGGAATTCGCAATGGCAGACCGCAAGAATATCCCCGGCACCTCACCCTACGAACCCATCATCGGTTTCTCCCGCGCCGTCCGCGTTGGGAACTATGTGCATGTCTCCGGCACCGGCCCCGTCGGCGCGGATGACCTCTCCCCCGCGGAGCAGACGCGCGTTGTGCTTGACCTCATCAAAACAGCGCTGCACAACGCCGGAGCCACCCTCGATCAGGTCGTACGCACCCGCATGTTTCTGGCCCGCGCAGAAGACTGGGAAGAGATTGGCCGCGCCCATGGCGAAGTCTTCGGCACCATCCGCCCTGCATCCACCATGGTGGTCGCTGCCCTGCTCAACCCAAAATGGCGCGTAGAGATTGAAGCCGACGCCTATATTCCCGATTAGAATGTCTACGCAACGATAATTGAATTTTCCCAGCGCCCAGAGCGCACACAGTACAGGAGTCACTATGTCAAAGCTTTCCATTCGCGACCTCGACCTCACCAACAAGCGCGTTCTGATCCGCGTGGATTTCAACGTGCCCCTCGCTGAAGACGGCCTGGAGATCACCGACGACACCCGCATCCGCGAGACCATGCCCACCATTGAGTACGCCCTGCGCCGCAAAGCCAAGGTGATTCTCTGCTCGCACCTCGGCCGCCCCAAGGGGAAGCCCAACGCCAAGATGAGCCTGCGCCCCGTCGTTGACCGCCTGCGCGAGCTGCTGGACAAAGTGATTGACGCCGATGAGAATGTCGCCTTCTCCCCCGACTGTGTGGGGGAAGTGGCCGAAGAGATGTCGCGCAATCTTGAATCCGGCCAGACGCTGCTGCTGGAAAATCTCCGCTTCCACGCGGAAGAGGAAGCCAACGATCCCGCCTTCGCCAGGAAGCTCTCCGCCCTCTGCGACATCTACGTCAACGACGCCTTCGGCTCCGCGCACCGCGCCCACGCCTCCACTGAGGGCATCACCCACTTCGTCTCGCAATCCGCCGCCGGCCTGCTGATGGAGAAGGAGCTCAACTACATGGGCAAGGCGCTCACGCAGCCTGATAAGCCCTTCGTCGCCATCATCGGCGGCGCCAAGGTCTCTGACAAGATCAAGGTCATCGATAACCTGCTGGATAAAGTCGACGCTATCATCATCGGCGGCGGCATGGCCTACACCTTCCTGAAGGCGAAGGGGCAGGACGTCGGCAAGTCGCTCGTCGAGATCGATAAGCTCGACATCGCCAAGGCTGCGCTCGCCAAGGCCGCTGCGAAGGGCGTGCGTTTCCTGCTGCCCATCGACCACAAGCTGGCTGACAAGTTCGCCGCCGACGCCAAGACGCAGATATTCGAAGGCACCGGCGCATTCCCGGCAGAGTGGATGGCGCTCGACATCGGCCCCAAGTCCATTGAGCTCTTCAAGCACGAGATCGGCGAGGCGCACACCATCGTGTGGAACGGCCCCATGGGCGTCTTTGAAATGCCCGCCTTCGCCGCAGGCACCATGCAGATCGCCCAGGCCGTGGCCGACAACGCCAGCGCCATCAGCATCGTCGGCGGCGGCGACTCCGTCTCCGCGGTGAAGAAGTCCGGCGTAGCCGCGCGCATCACCCACATCTCCACCGGCGGCGGCGCATCGCTTGAGTTCCTCGAAGGCAAAAAACTCCCCGGCGTGGAAGCGCTGACGGACAAATAAAAAGGCAAGTCAGAGTTGTGGAGGAGGTAAATGCAGATTCTCTTCGCAGGACCATTTCTCTTCGCTGCAGCTCTGACATTTTTGGTTTGCGCCTCAATACCCTCTTGGCGCAAATTTGCAATCAGCCTGCCCGTTGGAATCTTAGCCTTCGGAGCAGGCGCTCTCATTTCATTTATTGCCTTCGCCTCCCTGATGTATCGATTTCATCAGACAGGCCCCGCAAATTGGTACTATCTGATACCCGCCCTCGTTGGAGGACTACTCTTTGCTATCCTCGCGGGATCTATTACTTACGGATTGATTTCGCATCTACACTGGCTCACTCTAAAAATTGGCGCAGCATTCTCTGCGCTTTGTTCGAGCTTTGCAGTAGCAACTCTGATGCTCATTATTCTCCACCTCCATCCCAAGCTTGTGAGCAGTCGATGGTATATTTGGCTGCTCGCATTTTGGTACACCGTAATGTGTGTGCCAATTACCATGCTCGCAGCTCAAAATTCTGAGAGTTTTCGCCCACTACCTCGCCCATCAACATCTCAACCATCTCCGATAAACTGACACTCACACACGATAGCTATACCATTCGCGCCCTCGCGCGAACCGGATTAAGCCCCCGGCTTTAGCCGGGGGAAGTGGGGCTTCAGCCCCACGGTAATCCCACGGATTAGGACCTGGGCTTTAGCCCCGGGCCTTTTGCCATACAATTCCCCGTATGCTCGCGCCGCAGGAAATCCGCACGTATTTCATCACCAGCACAACAGCCTCCCGCCGCAGACTCTTCCAGGTCAACCGAAACGCCGAACTATTCCTGGAAGTTCTCCGTGAAAATCGTACAAAATCTCGCTTCCAACTCCACGCCTTCGTCGTCATGCCCGACCATTTTCATCTGCTGCTTACGCCGGCGCCGGCAACTTCTCTTGAGAAGGCCATGCAATACATCAAAGGCGGTTTCTCCTTCAAACTGAAAAGCTCATTCGATGTCTGGGATAAGAGCTACACCAACCACCGCATCGTAGACGCCGAGGATTACCGCCGCCACTTGACGTATATCGAGCAGAACCCGGTACGAGGCCAGCTCGTTCAGGAACCGCGTGACTTCCCGTTTTCTTCCGCGCGATTCATCCTCGATCCAATGCCGGACCACTTCCTGCAAACAACCCGTGGCTGAAGCCACTTGGCAAGCCGTTTGTTCCTGGGGCTAAAGCCCCAGGCTTAATCCCAAAATGCCGCCTGTTCGCAAATCAAAATGCCGCTTATTCGCAATAATGTGTCTCCCGTCACACTTCAACATGGGGAAAGCTGGCTAAAATAAAGTCATGCGTAAACCACTGATCGCTGCAAATTGGAAGATGTACAAAACCTCAGCCGAGGTCTCTGCTTTCACCTCCGCGTTCCTGCCCCTCGTTGCCGGCAACACCCGCGACGAGATCGTGCTCGCGCCACCCGCCGTCTATCTCGCGCAGCTCCATGCTGAGCTCAAGGGCTCCAATGTCTCCGCCTCCGCGCAGACCATGGACTCGCACAAAGAAGGCGCCTTCACCGGCGAGACTTCGCCCGCCATGCTCGTCGATATGGGCGTGAAGTATGCCGTCATCGGCCACTCTGAGCGCCGCCAGTACTTCGGTGAGACCGATGAGACCGTGAATGCCAAGCTGAAGGCCGCTATCGCTTTCGGCCTGGTGCCCATCGTCTGCGTGGGTGAGCTGCTCGCCGAGCGCGAAGCCGGCAAGACGACTGAAGTCCTGCGCCGCCAGGTCTCGGTCGCGCTCGCCAACGTCTCGGCCGCAGAGGCTGCCACGCTTGTCATCGCCTATGAGCCTGTGTGGGCTATCGGCACGGGCAAGACAGCCACGCCGGAGATCGCGGAGGACGCGCACAAGGTCATCCGCACAGAGATCGCCACCGCCCTCGGCGTCGGCGTTGCGGAAGCCACGCGCATCCTCTACGGCGGCAGCGTGAAGCCGGACAACGTCACCACCCTGATGGCCTGTGCCAACATTGACGGAGCCCTGGTCGGCGGCGCATCGCTCGATCCCGTCTCCTTCTCCAAGGTCGTCAACTACGGCGCATAATCTCCGCCGCCTCCATGCAAAAAGCCCACGCAATCGCGTGGGCTTTTTCATTGCAGGGGTCAAACTCTACCGTCTGTGATGGTGATGGTGACGATGGTGATGATGTCCCTCAGCCTGCGCCGCTGGAGCAATCGCTCCGAACGCCAGAATCAGAGCGAACACTGCGAGTATTGCGCGCTTCATTTTCATATATCTCCTCTGTACATCGTCACTGCTCAAGTCCGCCAGGGCATTTTCAGGAAAATGCACTAGCGGTGTCTCTCTGTATGAACCATACAGAGCGAAATAAGTTGCTCTGCATATTCCCGCATACAGAAATCGCCGCTCGAACCTTGCTTGATTCCCTTCGTTTACTGCCGATTTTTATGGCTTATCTTCCGTCTTCAGCGCAATCAGCAAAGCTCCGTGCTCCACCTTCACCGGATACGTGCTCACCGCACCCTGTGCATTACTGCACACGCCGGTGTCAGGATTGAAACACCAGCCGTGCCACGGGCACACCACTTCGCCATTCTCGATCCATCCCTCATCCAGCGGCCCCTGCCGGTGCGGACACAGGTTATCCAGCGCGCGCAGCTCCCCGTCCACACCCGCTACGCAGATCTGCAGTCCGCCGGCCTCTACCCGCAGCAATTCGCCCTCTGCCGGAGCCTCATCCGCCGCCCCAACGCGAACCCAGCGCAATCCTTCCTCGTTCATGCACATCCCCTCGCCTTCTAGGATGCCACGGTTGGCGCTTCCCATGTTTGCCGCCAGCGGAGCCGCCCGGTTGTTATGATGAAAGCAGCAAATGCCCCGAAAGCCTACGCCATCCCCATCCCATTCGCACCGTGCCGCAACGGAGCCAGAGGCCGTCTCTCCGCGCTGGCTGTTTACCATGGTGGCGAGTCTGCTGGCCGCGGCCATGCTCTGCGCCTTCCTCACCCTCTGCGGGCTCTTCTACCAGGGCCAGTGGCAGTTTGCGTTGCATCCATCGGCGCGCAGCACAGCCTCCACCGCCGCCCTTGCGTATCAGGATGTCCGCTTCGACTTCACTGAGACCGGGCAGCCGCTCCTGCACGGCTGGTGGATTCCTGCCCCTGCGGGCGCCACGCGCTACAGCGACGTCACCGTACTCTATCTGCACGGCGGCGAAGGCCCGTTCGCCAACGCCGCGCCGCGCCTGCTGCAACTTCACAACCTCGGCCTGAACGTCTTCGCATTCGACTATCGAGGCTTTGGCCAGAGTGCAGGCCCTCACCCTGACGAGGCGCGCATGCGCGAGGATGCAGAGGCCGCCTGGACCTACCTGGCCCTGACGCGCAAGACGCCCGCGACCAACCTCGTAGTGTATGCAGAAGGCGTCGGCATCCCGCTGGCTGCCGGTCTGCTGCAACAGCACCCGCGCGTGCCTGCGGTGATTCTGGAAGATCCCGTCTTCGACCTCGTGCAGCAGGTGCTGCACGATCCCCGCGCTGGCCTCGTCCCCGCCCACCTGCTCTTCCGCCAGCGCTTTGATGTAGCGGCGTCGCTCAGTACGCTGAGCCTGCCGAAACTCATCTTCCTCAGCGATGGACCGCACACGCCCACCGCGCAGCAACTCGCCGGCATCGCCGATCCCAAATTCATCATGCACTTCGGAACGCTTTCACCCGCTGCGGCAGAGGAGCAGCGCACCCGGTCACTCCGCCGCTTCCTCGATGAATATCTTCCGGCCCCGGCGCTGCTGCCGCAGTAGAATTCTGCGTATGGCCCGCTCTTCTTCCTCCGGTTCCCTCTCGTCACTCCCGCCCTGCGGCGGACTCATTCTTCGCCTCGGCCTGGGTGCCTGCATGGTCTGGCACGGCTATTCCAAGGTGGTTCCTGACCACGCCATGGATCACTTCGCGCACTACGTGGTCTCGCTGGGCATGCCCTACTGGCTGGGCTACATCTCGGCCCTCATTGAGTTTGTGGGCGGCATTCTGCTTCTGCTCGGCCTGGTCACACGCGTCGCGGCATTCCTGATCGCGGCGAACATGGCTGTCGCCTTCGTGAAGGTGGCGATGCACAACGGTGCGGACGCCCGCCAGCTTGTGCTTCTGCTCATCGCCATGGCCCTGGCGCTGGTCTGCATCGGCGGCGGCGCCTACGCCCTCGACCGCAAGATCGGCTTCGCCTAGAGCTTCATCATTCCGCCGCTGCCTTCATCATTCCGCCGCTTATTTTTTGCTTCATCATTCCGCAGCTTATTTTTGTTTTGTCATTCCGCAGTCTACTTTTGTTTTGTCATTCCGCAGCTCATTTTTGTTTTGTCATTCCGCAGCGCAGCGGCGGAATCTGCTTTTGCTTCCCCCAATTCCCGTCCACAAAAGAAGAGAGACCCCCGGTACTTTGGGGGCCTTTAGTGTTGCGGTAATCCATGGGAGGGTTTCGTGTTGCGGCTATTGGACACCGGTACCTGAGGAACAACTGATACCGGCAACTTGTTGGAACACTCTATATGACAGCATCAGAGGCTAAAAAGTTGCAAGTATGCTGTCTAAAACTTTTCCACCGTGTGCTGCTTATCGGCAGAGTACACGCTTTTCCCTACGTAAAGTTCAGGAAATGTTGCGGTTGAACCTGCGCACCTGGAAAGACAACTTCCAGGTTCTTTGCGCCAAGTGTACGGTAGGCCGCCTCACCCAGCACATTACGAAAGTCCGTAGTCACCTTCAGGTCACGCCCCTCGTTCAACTGGTCCGGCCCCAGGCCCGGCCACTTGCCATACACCTTGCCGCCCTTCACATTGCCGCCCAGCACGAACATCACGTTGGCGTGGCCGTGGTCGGTGCCGCCAGTGCCGTTCTGCCGCGCCGTGCGCCCGAACTCTGACATCGTAACCAGCGTCACATTCTCAGAATCCGCGCCCATGTCAGTCCAGAACGCCGCAATCGTGTCGCCGAATTCCTTCAACCGGTTCGCGAGCTGCCCGGTCACATTCCCTTGATTCTGATGGGTATCCCAGCCGCCGATGTCAGAGAAAGCCGCCTCCACACCGAGGTTTGCCTTCAGCAGCTGCGCAATCTGCTTCAGGCTGTTGCCGAACGCCGTATTCGGATACTGCGCTCCGTTCTCCGGCTGATACTTGGCCGGATTCGCGGCCTTCAGCATCTTCACCGCTTCGAAAGTCTCGTCACCGGTGCCGTGCAGCAGCGAATCCGTACTCTCGTCATACATGGCCTGAAACGCATTGCTGATGGGCGAGGTCGTGGTTCCGCGGCCACCCACTGAGAAATCAGCCACATTCGATACGGCGATAGCCGGAATCTTGCCCTGCAGCGTGCGTGGCACCTGGGTGCCCAGCGCCACGGCGCGGAAAGCGGTCTCCTTGCGCGCGGCGGCCAGATCTTCTGCCTGCAGCGCACGGTTCAGCCAGCCGTCCGGCGTGATCTTCAGATCGGGCGTGCCCGATTCCATATAGTCCTGCGCGTCAAAGTGCGAGCGCGAGGTAGACGGCGAACCGGCGGCATGGATGATCGCCAGATGTCCCTGCTCATAGAGCGGTTTGAAGGCAGAGAGCGACGGGTGCAAACCGAAGAATCCATTCAGGTCCAGCACCTGATTCTGCTGGATGGCGATGGACGAGCGCATCTGGTAGTAGCTCTTCTCCTGGTACGGCACCACGATGTTCAGGCCGTCTGCCGCGCCGCGCTGAAACAGCACGACCAGCTTCTTGCGATTGGCCGCCGCAGTCGTCACCTCGGCCAGCACAGAGCGCTCCAGGAACGACGGAATAGTCGATGTTCCAACCAGCGCCAGCGCTCCGCCTTTCATAAAACCGCGTCGTGTAATTCCAGGGAAGTTCATTGATTGCCTCCTGCTGCTTCGCTCGCTCACAGCCCGTACAGTTATGGACTCGCATTCAACCATATAGTTTCGGGGATAGCCGCGATAGATGCCGCCCCCCGCACCATTATCTCCGCTGAAACTCAGGCGACCCCAGCAGCAGACCGGCCATGATGCTGGCCTGCCGGTCATTCGGACCCGCGTTCTCCCCCATCCGGTCCAGATACCTGCGGTCCCGGCCCTCTGCGGTCCTGCCTCCGGCGCCACCGCCGGGCTGGCCGCCGCTCAGGTTGGCAATGTCGCCCAGGTCAATTGGGAATTTAGATGCCGCATCTTCCACGGAGATCGACTCCGCCTCGGTCAGCACCGTCTGCCGCGTCTTCTCGCTCACCGGACGGTTCAGCAGCAGGCTCTCCAGCCGCTGCTCTTTCTCCGGAGCCGAGAGCACGCCCGCCGTGGTGGGCACGGCACTGGCGATGCCGTCTTCATTCAGCGCGCTGCTCCAATCCGCACTGATGCCGGGCAGCGCATTCACACTGAGCGCCAGGGCAAAGTTCATGCGCGAGACCAGCGCGCTTGTGCTCACCCAGTCTGACGCGCGCCAGTAGTACCCCGTCGGCGGCTGGCAGCCGTAGATGGGCATGCCCAGCCGGTCCAGCGCCAGCCCCAGGGCGATGGGCGACTTGATCTGCGCATCGCTGGCGCGCACCGCGGAGAGCACATACTCCAGCGGCGTCTTCACCTTGGCGCGATAGGCGTCCTTTGACCAGAACTCCGGCGACTTGTACATCGTGGTCAGCACGGCTTTGATATCGCCCTTGCTGGCCAGAAAGGTATCCGCCATACGGTCCACCAGCGATTGCGGCGGCTCATCCGCCACAAACCGCACCGCCAGCTCGCGCGAGATGAAGTGCGCTGTCTGCGGGCTGGTGGCCAGCATGTGCAGCACCGTCATCCCCTCGTTCACGCCGCCCTCAGGAATCACCGTGCCCAGCACCGTCTTCGCTCCCGGCTCATGCCGGCGCTCGTCGAAGACGACCTGCCCGCCGCGGTAGGGCCGGTCAATCGTCCAGCCGGTGAAGACCTTCGCAACCTCGGTCACATCCTTCTGCGTGTAACCGCCGTTTACGCCGAGCGTGTGCAACTCCATCAGCTCGCGCGCGTAATTCTCGTTCAACCCGCTGCTCTTGCGCTGCTGCTGCGCCTGCGCGATCTGGATCTTCGCATCCGGCGTAGTTCCCGCCTGGGCCAGACGCGCTGCGGCATACTTGTTGTTATCCGGATGCTTCGCGGCCACGGAATCCGGCCCGGTGCTCTGCTGGTTGTCCAGATAATCGATCATCGCGGGCGACTTCGCCGTGGCGATCAGCAGATCTTCAAACCGCCCCAGCGCATGCGGCGCGATGGTGTCACGCTCATAGCCCACCAGTTGATAGGGCGTGATCTCATTCTTCTTCACATACACGTTGAAGTGGTTGAGCCAGAAATCGGTCATCACCTCCTGCAACTGATGCGTGCTGTATATCTCACGTGTCAGCGTGCTGGCCAGCAGTTCGCCGCCCACCACCTGCCGCGAATTCCCCAGCGCTCCCAGCACCTCGCGCTGGCTTGGCGTCATGCCCTCGGCTATCTGGCCCCGCAGGCGGTTCGCCACGGCGCGGAATGCCAGCAGTTGCTGCGGCGTCATGGCCAGAATGCGGTCATACCGCTGCTCCGCGGGCAGAGCGATCAGCGCCTCCATATCTTCACGCGACATGGCGTCGCCGTTGCGCTCAATCGCAGCCTCGGTCGCTGTCTTCTTGCCCTTACCCTTCTTTGCGGCCACCGCCGGAGTCATGGCCTGGCCCGCCGTATCATTTCCCGCCATGCTGTTCGCGCCGTCTTTCTGCATATCAGCGTCTGCCATCATGGGTGGCGCACCATCCGCAGCGTTCGCCTTGCCTGCCTGCGCCTGCTTGGCGCGGAAGGTGTTGTAGAAGTAGATCTGGTCGGCGTAGATCGCGTGCTCCGTTGGGTCAGACGGCATGGGCTGCAAGCCATTGCTGATTGCCCGGATCATCTGGTTCGTCGGGAACCGCATCATCAGCTCCTGCTCGTTCATCTGCATCGCCGGATACTGCTCCAGGCGTGCCTGCAGATCGCTGTTATCGATGCCCGCGGGATTCAACTGCTGCGCGAACCACTTGTCCAGCCCCATCTTCTGCACCGCTTCCACATCGCCCGGCCGCGGGCCGTAGGTGAAGCGGTTGAGCGCGTGCAGAATGCGGTCATTCCCTTGCAGGGTTCCGGCAGCGCTGGCCGGCGCAGCCGACGGTGCGGGCGCGGCATAGAGCAGTGGCTGCGCCACCATCAGCAGGGCCACTGTAGCGGCGGTAACGGCGCGTGCGCCTTGACGCAGAATCTGTGGCATGGAAAAACCCTCCGCGGAACGAGCTACGAGCGCCAGCCAGAGCAACCCTACAGCACGGCAGGCAGCAATGTCAGCTAGAACCCGGAGCCGGGTCAGCAAGTTGCGAGAGAATTTATATTTTGTTTGTCATTCCGCCGCGACCCACCATTGTGTCATTCCGCAGCGCCCTGCCATTTTTGTCATTCCGCAGCGCAGCGGCGGAATCTGCTTTCTTTCCCCATACCGCAAAACCACACTGAGTCATTCTGAGCGAAGCCGAAGAATCCAGACGCTATCCACTCACCCCTACCGCCAAAGCGATTCCTGCCCCGAACGCCCAGACTCTCGTCCCAATAGGCCTCCCTGGCCACCCCTGGTTCAGCGTTCGCCCCCATGCTCTGAGTAGATAGGAAACGCACAATCCGCCACATGCGCAGCGAAGGCTTAGAACCGCGCCAGCTCTTCCATCGCGCGGTAGAAATCTTCCGGCTGCGGCAGAATGGCGTCTTCCAGGATGGGCTGGTAGGCCACAAAGGTGTCCATTGCGGCCACCCGGCGAACGGGCGCATCCAGGTCGTGGAAGAGCTCATCCCCGATGCGCGCGGCAATCTCCGCCCCATAGCCCCAGCTCAACACATCCTCATGCGCCACAATGCAGCGGTTGGTCTTGCGGACCGACTCTGCGATCGTGCCCCAGTCATAGGGGCTGAGCGTGCGCAGATCAATCACTTCCACATCAATATTCTTGTCGCGGTGCAGCTTCTGCGCGGCCTGCAGAGCGCGCGGCACGGTGGCGCCGTAGGTCACGAAGGTCAGGTCCTTACCCTCGCGGACGATCTTCGCGCTGCCGAACGGAATCGCAAAATCCGCGCCGGGATAGGGTGCGCGCCCAAACGACTCGCGGTAGAGCCGCTTGTGCTCCAGGAACAGCACCGGATCATCGCAGCGGATCGCCGTGCGCAGCAGACCGGCAGCATCCTGCGCGTTCGACGGCATCACCACGCGCAGGCCCGGGATGTGCGTAAAGATGCTCTCGCCCGACTGCGAATGATAGATGGAGCCGCCGGTCAGATAGCCGCCAATCGGGCAGCGAATGACCATCGGGCACGAAAATGTTCCGTTCGATCTCCAGCGCATCACCGAAATTTCATTGCGGATCTGGTGGAACGCGGGCCAGATGTAATCGAAGAACTGAATCTCCACCACCGGCTTCATGCCGCGAACACTCATCCCGAAGGCCCGGCCCGCAATGTTCGCCTCCGCCAGCTGCGAGTTGAAGCAGCGGTCTGCGCCGAAGGCTGTCTGCAGACCCGATGTCAGTTTGAAGACGCCACCCTTGCCCTTCAGCTTCTTCGCACCCTTCATTTGCCCGGCGCGCGTGCAGTCGGCCACGTCTTCGCCGAAGATCACCACCCGCTCATCACGCTCCATCTCTTCGTGCAGGGTGCGATTGATGAGGTCGGCCATGGTATGGTCGCCATCGTCGATCAGCGAGTGCGCATGCGTCTCAAACTTCGCGCTGGTCGGGTCTACATTCTCAGAGTAAACATGCAGCGGGATGCTCTCCACCGTGGGCAGTTCCGCGGCCAGCGCAACGTCCGTGGCTCGGCTCAGTTCCTCGTCTACCTGCTTCTCCAGCGCGTTGATGCCGTCGGCATCCAGAATATTTTCCCGCAGCAGCCGCATCTGCAGGCGCGAGATGGGATCGCGCAGCGCGTCGGCATTGCGTTCGTCCTCGCAACGATAGAGCCGCTCATCGTCAGAGAGCGAGTGCGAGTACGGCCGGATCACGTGCGCATGCACCAGCGCAGGCCCCTTGCCCGCGCGGCAGTACGCAACCGCCTCGCGCATGGTGGCAAAGCTCTGCTCAATGTCCGTGCCATCCACTTCCGCAAAGTAGAAGTTCGGAAAGCCCGAAACCACGCGCGAAATATTGCCGCCCGGGGTATTCACTTCCACCGGCGTGGAGATGGCGTAGCCATTGTCCTGCACCACCACAACCACCGGCAGCTTCGCATTGGAGATCGCATTCAGCGTCTCCCAGAATTCGCCCTGGCTGGTCGAGCCCTCGCCAATGCCGACGTACGTCACCTCATCCGGCTGATAACTCACCGGATGGTATGCGCGATAGTCCGCCCCGTCAGCCTTCACCGTCATCGTGGCGGCGTTGGGATGATTGCGGAAGTAGCGTCCCGCCTCCGCGCAGCCCGCGCCGTGCAGGCACTGCGTGGCCGTGGCCGAGGACGTATTCACAATATGCAGATCGGCGCGCGACCAGTGCGACGGCATCTGCCGCCCGCCGCTGGCAATATCCGCCGCCGCGCCCACGCCCTGCAGCAACTGCTCTTCCGGCGTGTTGCCCAGCGTCAGGCAGAGCGCACGGTCGCGGTAGTACGGCAGAAACCAGTCATAGCCCGGCTTCATCGCCAGCCCGGCGGCTACCTGGATGGCTTCATGCCCGGCGCCTGATATCTGGAAATAGATCTTCTGTTGCCGCTTCAGCACAATCTCGCGATCGTCCACGCGGCGCGAAAGGAACATCAGCCGGTACATGGCAACGAGTTCCGCCGGTGTCAGCGGCCCTTCTGCCGGAGCGGCATTGCGTGCGGCACGCGCCACACCGAATGCAGTCTCGCCCGCGGCCAGCAGATGCGGTGTACGCATCAGCGTGCTACTGAGGTCACTCTCCGAACTGGCGGTCCGCTTTGCCATTTGCTTCAGGCTAGATTGTAAATCCTTCCGCAGGGGTTTTGAACAGGGGGCGCTGGCCGCTCCAATATTCCCGGCGTCCCTCCTGCCGAACGCCCTTTTCTCTGCATCCAACTCCGTAGTCTTTTCTATTTAATTCATTCTGTGGTCAGATACAGCCATGAACCTGCTCGCACTCTTTGCTCCCGGGGCTGACGCCATCAACGGATCCGTAGCTCACGATGAGCGCGTCTTTGACATTCTGCGCAATGACTGGCGCTCAGACTTTATCGACTTTATCCATCGCGACCTGCCCAGGCTGCTCGTCATACTGCTGATTGCCTTCGCCCTCGCCCAGGTCATCAGCTTCTTTGTGCGCCGTATGCGCGCCCTGGCCGACCGCCAGGTGGGCAACTCCAAACGCGCGTCGCAGTTGCGCACCATGGCCTCCGTGCTGCGCGCGACCGGCTACTTTTTTGTGGTCTTCTTCTTCCTGCTGCAGGTGTTGCCCATCTTCAATATCGATCTCAAGCCGCTGCTGGCCTCTGCGGGCGTGATCGGCCTCGGCATCAGCTTCGGCGCGCAATCCATCTTCAAAGACATGCTGACCGGCATCTTTATCCTGATTGAAGACCAGTTCAACGTGGGCGATTGGGTCAAGCTCGCCGGACTGACCGGCACAGTCGAAGATATGACGCTGCGCTGCACCACCCTGCGCGACGGAGACGGCACCTTGAACATCATCCCCAACAGCCAGATCACTTCCGTGCAGAACTACTCCCGGCAATACTCCATCGCCATGCTCAACGTCAGCGTAGACTCCAGCGCCAACCCCGACGAAGTCGTCGCCGCGCTCCGGGAACTCGCCAGCTCCGTCCGCCACGACCCCGCCTTCAAAGACGTTGTTCTCGCTGACCCTGACATTCCCGGCGTCGACAAGATCTCCGGTCGCGAAGTCATCTATCCGGTCAACCTGCGAGTGCGCGCGAACCAGAAAGACGGCGTCCTGCGCGAGCTTCGCCGCCGCATCCTGCTCAGCTTCAACCAAAAAGGCATCGCCCTCGGCAATTCGCAGCCAACACTCGTGCTGCAATCCAACCCAGCCGGAGCCGCCGCTACGCAGCCGCTGGTAAGTTCTTAAACCTGCGCGGCACGCTTGTCATCCCTACTTCCCTGTGGCACGCTTGTCATCCCTACTTCCCTGTAATGTTTGTCATTCCGCAGCGCAGCGGCGGAACCTGCTTCTGTGTTTGTTTTTTTGAATTGTCATTCTGAGCGCAGCGAAGAATCTCAAAAGCCCATGCAGCCACCACTCCGGGTGCCCCATATATGCGCGGCTTCATCGCGCATATGTGGGATAGCCTCGCAAAGCGAGGGCCGCGCGACGCGCGCAAATCTCCCTCCCCCTATGCTCATTTTGTTGTCAACCGCACTCAATTAGACTTGGCTTGAGCAATCCGCCATCCAGCAAATGCTGGCAATCGCCATCGCTGTGATCAAAAAGATCACTGTCATCACCGTTAAGTTTTCTACAGCGCCTGATTCAGCGCGGCCATCAAATCTTCTATCGCCGTCACCGGCGGCAGGCAGGTATTCCCGGTGCAGACCACGGCGCAACTGCGCCCGGTGGCAAGCTCCGGCAGATGCGGCAGGGTTTCAGCCAGCATCGGCGGCAGCGCACGCAGCTGATCGCGCCGCAGGCGGATCACACTCTTGTTCACCGCAAACCGCGCCATCGCCACAGCCTCCAGCGCGCGCGCATCGGCGTCTTCGCCGATCACGCAGACCTGCACCGGCGACTGCACCATGCGCTGCATCGCCAGCCCAAAGGTGCCTGCGTAGAGGCCGAAGTGCTCCACCACGCCGCTGAAACTCTCCATGGTGTCTTCCGCCTTCACCGTGTAATCGGCGCGTCCGCTCAGCGCTTCCATGCGCAGCAGCAGCGCAGCGGCTACCGGATTGCCCGCCGGAGTGGGCGTGTCCTGCAGCGGCTTGCGCCGCGCAGAAAGAGCGCCCAGCACCTTCTCGCCTTCAATGGGTGGCTGGGTATCGAAGAATCCGCCGCCCACGGGATCGTGGAAGCGCGCCACCATGCTTTCGGTAATCTCCGCCGCAGCCTCGTAGTAGCGAATCTCGCCCGTGCACTCCCACACGTCCAGGCAGGCGTGCGCCACGAACACATAATCGTCCAGCATTCCGCTCACGCGTACCGCGATCGGCACCTGCTCACCATAGGCAATCACATGCGCCAGACCGAGCGAGCGATTCCATCCCTGCGTCAGCACGCGGTCCAGAGACTTCTGCGCGAACGCGCGCACCTGCGGCATATCCAGCACGCGCCCGGCAGCAATGTACGCGGAGATGCACATCGCATTCCAGCTCACATAGATCGTCCTATCGATATAGGGCGTGGGCCGCTGCAGCCGGGCAGCGTAGAGCTTGCGCTTCCCTCGCGCCACCACCTCCATCACCTGCTCCGGCGTCAGTCCGGAACGCCGTGCGATATCCTCCGGCCCAAACTTGATGTGCAGCACATTCTTTGCCGGGTTGTGGTGCATGTCGCCGATCTCGCCAATATCGAAATACGGCCCTACCACGCCAAGCTCATCGCGCGTCAGCGCCTCCGCCGCCTCATCGCGCGTCCAGGTAAAGTAGTCGCCGTCGTCTTCCAGCAGGTAATCCGCGTCCTGCGACGCGTAGAAACCGCCCTGCTCGCGGTCAGAGAGCCACTCATCCATCCAGCGGATGATGTCGCGCGCTATCGCCGCGCACTCCGGCACCACAAACGTCTGGTAGGCATGCACATAATTCTTCAGCAGCTCGGAGTTGTCATACGCCATCTTCTCGAAGTGCGGCACCACCCAGCGCTCATCCACGGAGTAGCGATGAAAGCCGCCGCCCAGATGGTCATAGATGCCGCCGTTCGCCATCTTCTCCAGCGTGATGAGCGCAGCTTCCTTCGCCTTCTCGGCGTCCACTTCCTTGCCGCTGCGCTGCGCGAAATCCATCAGCAGGTCAATCGCTGCCGGGTGCGGAAACTTGGGTTGCTGGCCGAATCCGCCATGATGCGGATCAAACTGCTTCACGCAGGCTTCCACGATCTTCTCCACCAGCTCCGGCCCAATCGTGCCGCCGCGCCCGGAGAAGCTCTCGTTGAACTCAATCGCCTGCATCACGCTGCCGGCAGACTCATCCACCTCGCCCCGCCGGTTGCGGAAGGCCTCCGCCATGGTCTGCAGCACGCGCTGGAAGCTTGGCCGTCCGTAACGATCTTCGGGAGGAAAATACGTGCCGCCGAAGTAGGGCTTGCCGTCGGGCGTCAGGAAGGCCGTCAGCGGCCAACCGCCCTGCCCCGCAATCGCCGCCACCGCCGCCTGGTAACGCGTGTCCACGTCCGGGCGCTCGTCGCGGTCTACCTTCACCGCAATAAAGTTGTCGTTGATCAGCCGCGCCGTCGCCGCATCTTCATACGATTCGCGGTCCATCACGTGGCACCAGTGACACCACACAGCGCCGATATCCAGCAGGATGGGCTTGTTCTCTACCGCAGCGCGGCGGAACGCCTCCGGTGACCATTGATGCCACTGCACCGGCTGGTGCCTGGCTGAGCGGAGATAGGCGGAGGAAGAATGGGCCAGCGCGTTCAGGTGTTCAGCCATATATCGTGAGAGTCTACCTTACCCGCAACTGCCGCGTAACCTTCGTTGACCTGCGGCGTTAACTCACCAGCTTCGTCGCCTGCGCCACAGAAGTGGGTGCCCCATACATCGCGGCTTGATGCGATGTGTGGGATATCGTCGCCTGCGCCACAGAAGTGGGTGCCCCATACATCGCGGCTTGATGCGATGTGTGGGATATCGTCGCCTGCGCCACAGAAGCGGGTGCCCCGGGTCTCGCTTTGAGACCCGGGTTTCCGAAGCGGCAGCAATTCTTCCCCTACGCCCTGTTCCTAACTCACCAGCTTCGTCGCCACATCCACATACAGCTTCACCGCGTCCAGCAGTTCCTTCTTCGCCAGCTTCTCCGCATTGGTATGGGCCACGTGGATGGAACCCGGCCCCAGCAGCAGCGGCTCGCCCCAGTTCGTGAGCGATGGAATATCGGTCGAGAACTTGGCGATCATCGTCTCCAGCCCCGGAATCTTTCTCATGCGGATAAACGGCTGGTCCAGGCTGAAGCTCACATCGGCGCGGTCGCCCACCGTCTTCACAATCGCTTCCTTCACGCCCTGCGATGGCCCAACCGTGCGCACCAGCAGCAGCGCCTCCGCCTTGTCCGGCACCACGTTGGGGGCGCGCCCGCCCTCCAGCACGCCGATGTTCAGCGTGGTTTCGCCAATCTCCGGTTCAATGGGCAGCGGCAGCGCCAGCACGTCATGCAACGCCGCGATCAGCTTGTCAATGGCCGATTCGCCCAGCTCCGGATAGGCCGAGTGCGCCATGCGGCCCTTGGCCCGGATCTCCACGCGCAGCGCGCCTTTTGACGCCAGCGCCAGCCGGTTATCCGTCGGCTCGCCGTTGATAAGGAACTTCGAGCCGCGCGGGCTCATATTCGCCACAATCGCCCCGGCGGAATCGCGCTCTTCGCCCACCACAAAGAGCATCCCCACCTTCACCCCGGCTTCGCGCAGTTGCTCTGCGGCGGTCATCTGCGCCGCGATGATGCCTTTGGCGTCGCAGGTTCCGCGCCCATACATGAACTCATCATCTTCGGTGAATCCGAAGTAGGGCGGCACGGTATCCATGTGGGTGGAAAACACCACGTCCGGCGTCACGCCGGGCATCGCTGCATACACGTTGAAGCGCTCACCCGCGCCTGCATTCGAAGAGTTCGGCTGCGGCACCGGCATCTTCTCCACCGCATATTTCTGCTTGTTCAGCAGATCAAAGAGATAGGCTCCAGCCGCACCCTCGTTGTACGTGGTGGATTCGATATTGACGAGCTCGCGGGTCAACTGCACTGGGTCAATTGGCATGATTCTAAGGATAGCGCACTCAAATCAATTCTCCGCCAGGGCGGGTCGTGGGTCAGTTTGGCTTTGAAAGGGCGCGGCTTGAACCGCGCCGGGTGTCTCACATAGGAAAGACGGCTTTAGCCACGGAGGCCATCCCTCCGGGGCTAAAGCCCGCAATGTTTTGATCTGATTTTCAGACGAGCTAAAGCTCGTCCCTTTCAAAGCAAACCAAACTGACCCACTACCGCCAGGGCGCGAGCGCTGCAGGAGTACAGTAGTGGCAACGGAGAAAACACCTCACCATGGATACGAACGCCATCATGCTTGTCGCCGGAGTTGTCTTACTTGTAGTTGCCATCATTGTGATTCGCTCATTTGCCTTCACGGTTCGCACCCAAACTGCCGCAGTCGTGGAGAAGTTCGGCAAGTTCAACCGCGTTGCCAATGCAGGCCTGAACTTCAAGCTCCCGTTCGTCGAGACGGCGCGCAACATCAGCCTGGTGACGTATCAGCTTGAGGGCTCCATTGAGACCAAGACCCAGGACAACGTCTTCGTGCAGCTTCCGGTGAAGGTGCAATACCGGGTCATCGACACCTCGGAGTCCATTCGCGATGCCTATTACAAACTTGCCAACCCGCAGGCCCAGATCGAGTCGTACCTCTACAACATCCTGCTCGGCCACATTCCAGACACTACGCTGGATCAGATCTTCCTGACGCAGCCGGCCATCGCGCAGCGCGCCACCACTGAGCTCTCCGCCGAGATGAAGGATTTCGGCTACGAGATCGTCAAGGTGCTCATTACGGACATCGTGCCCGATGAGGGCGTAAAGGCCGCCATGAACCGCATTAACGCGGAGACGCGCAACGCCGCCGCCAACAAGGCGCAGGGCGATGCCGAGTACATCCTGAAGGTGCGCCAGGCAGAAGCAGACGCCGAAGTGAAGCGGCTGGAAGGCGTAGGCGTCGCCCAGGAGCGCGAAGCCATCGCCGTGGGCTGGACGGAATCCATCAAGAAACTGCAGCAGGACACGTCCATGACGGACGCCGAGGCCTCCTTCCTTCTGCTCTTCACCAACTGGACCGATATGCTGCGCTCCGTCGGCGGCTCCACCAATTCCACCATGGTCTTCATGCCCTCCGGGCCGGAAGGAATGCAGACCTTCCAGCAGACCATGACCAATGCCCTGCTCGCAGCGGCGAAAAAATAGCGCAGCAGCCACTACAATTTAGGGATGGCCATCTCCCATCTGCAGACTGTCGATCTGCGCGGTCCCGCGGGGCGTCTGGAAGCGCTGCTGAACACCGGCAGCGACGACGCGCCCTTCACCGCGCTGGTCTGCCATCCGCACCCGCCCAGCGGCGGCACCATGCACACCAAGGCGGTCTACCACGCCATGAAGGCCTTCTCCCGCTTCGGCCTGCCCGTGCTGCGCTTCAACTTCCGCGGCACCGGGCTGAGCGAAGGCGCCTACGACGACGCCCGCGGCGAGATGGACGACGCCCGCGCCGCGCTGGACTGGCTGAACGCCACCTTCCACAAGCCCATCCTCTGCGCCGGTTTTTCCTTCGGAGCCTACGTCGGCCTGAGCGCCGCCTGCACTGACCCGCGCGTTCGTGCCCTGGTTGGGCTGGGCCTGCCGGTCAGCGCCGCCGGGCGCGATTACAGCTACAGCTTCCTCTCCGGCTGCACCCAGCCCAAGCTCTTCATCAGCGGCGACCACGACGAATTCTCGCCCCGCGCCGTGCTGGAACCCATGGTGGCCGCCACCCCGGAGCCGCGCAGGATCGTCTGGGTCGCCGGTGCCGACCATTTCTTCTTCGGCATCCCCGGCTCGCCTGCAGCCAAGCTGGATATCATGCGCACGGCCATGGAAGAGTGGCTGGCCGCCACCTTTCCGGAGCTCAAAACCCGGTAACAGGAGTGCCTAAAACACCCACTCCGCGCTTACACTGATAGCTATAGGATGCCGAAGCCTTATCAAATCCGCATCACCGCTGTCGCGCTCGCCCTTCTCACCATCGGCGCGTGCGTGCTTGCGGGCATGAACTTCTCTGCGGAGAACAGCTTTGACCAGCCGACCGACGGCGCCTGGTGGGTGGAATCGCACACCCCGGCAGCTCAGCCCGGGCTTCTGGCCCAGCGCGTCCCGGCAGATTCGCCCGCCTCGCGCGGCGGCATTAAAAAAGGCGACATCCTGGTCGCCATTAACGACCATCCCACGCCGCGGCTGGCTCCGCTCATGCGCGAGATCTACCATGTGGGCACCTATCGCACCGCCACCTACACCCTGCTGCGCGCGGACCGCAGCAACCTGACCACCGTCAAGCTGGATACGCAGGTCATCCTGGAGCCGCGCGACCGCAGCATCAACCAGGGCTTCCGCCTGATCGCGCTGGTGTACCTCTCCATCGGCCTCTATGTGCTCTTCCGCCGCTGGACCGCGCCCAAGTCCACCCACTTCTACCTCTTCTGCCTCTTCTCCTTCGTCCTCTGCTCGTTCAAATACACGGGCGAATTCACGGAGCTGGACTGGATCATCTACTGGAGTAACATCGCCGCGCAGGCGCTGCAGCCGGCGCTGCTGCTGCACTTCGCCGCCACGTTTACTGACGAGCGCAGCGACGAACGCACCCGGCTGGGCACGCGTCTGCTGATCGGCATCATCTATCTGCCCGGCCTTTGCCTGGTCGCTCTGCAAGGCTTCGCCATCAATCTCTGGTCTGCCACGGAGACGCTGCAGCACCGGCTCGATCAGATCGGCGTAGGCTATCTGGCGCTCTACTATGTGCTGGCCGGCATCGTCTTCTTCACCAGCTACCGGCGCACGCAATCGCCGCTGCGCCGCCAGCAGCTCAAGTGGCTCACGCGCGGCACCCTGATCGCGGTCACGCCCTTTACGCTCTTCTACGTCATCCCGTTTCTTGCCGAAGTCGATGTGCCCGATGTGCTGACCAAGGTCGCCGTGGCAGCGCTGGTCTTCCTGCCGCTCACCTTCAGCTACGCTATCGTCCGCTACCGCCTGATGGATGTGGACCTGATCTTCAAGCGCGGCGTCACCTATACGCTCACCACCGCCGCCGTCGTCGGTCTCTACTTCGGCCTGGTCGCGGCGGTCGGCGAATTCGTACAGCACCGCCTCGCCTGGACGGGCAAATGGGGCCTGCTGACCGCCATCATCATCACCGCCCTGCTCTTCGATCCCATCAAGCGCGCGATTCAGGCCCGCGTGGACCGCCTCTTCGAACAGAAGCGCTACGACTACCGCGAAACCCTCATCCAGTTTGGCCGCGGCGTCACCTCGCAGCGCGACCTGCACGCCCTGGTCAACTCCATCGTGGAGCGCCTGACGCAGACGCTGCTCGTCGGCCGCATCGCCGTCTTCGTGGCGCAGGATAGTGAAGACCGCAACAGCCGCTTCACCCTCGAGGGCGCGCACGGTATTCCGGATAGCGTGGTCAGCGAGCTTCGCCACATGGACCTCAGCTTCCTGCAGTTTGACCGCCGCGATGCCGGCTCCCACATCTTCCTGGAAAATCCGCAGCAGGTGCTGCACCTGCCCGATGCGCAGCGCGACGCCGCCCGCCTGCTGGACCTGAACTACTACCTGCCCTGCCGCGTGCAGGACCGCGAACAGCAGCGCACCATCGCCGTGATCGGCCTGGGCCGCACCATCGGCGGCGATTTCCTCTCCAGCGAAGATGTGGAGCTGCTGGAATCGCTCGCCTCCTATATCGGCATCGCCATTCAGAATGCCCGCCTCTACTCCACTCTGGAGCGCAAGATCGCCGAGTTCGAGCGGCTGAAGGAGTTCAACGAAAATATCGTTGAGTCCATCAACATCGGCATCTTTGCCGTCGATCTGGATGAGTGCATTGAGAGCTGGAACGCGCAGATGGAAGTGATGTACGCCCTGCCCCGCGCCGAGGCGCTGCGCCAGCCGCTCTCCGCCGTCTTCCCCGATGAGTTCCTCGCCGAATTCCATCGCGTGAAAGACGAGCCCGGCGTCCACAACCTGTACAAGTTCCGGCTCACCGCGCGCTCCGGCGAAACCCGCATCGCCAACATCGCCATTGCGCCGCTGGTCACGCGGGACTTCACCATCGTGGGCCGCATCCTGCTCATGGAAGACATCACCGGGCGCATCGAGCTCGAAGGCCAGCTCGCGCAGGCAGAAAAGCTCTCCTCCATCGGCCTGCTCGCCGCCGGCGTGGCCCATGAAGTCAATACGCCGCTGGCTGTCATCTCCTCCTACACGCAGATGCTGAACAAGCAGGCGCGCAACGACGCCACGCTCGCTCCCCTGCTGGAAAAGATTACGCAGCAAACCTTCCGCGCCTCAGAGATTGTGAACGGTCTGCTCAACTTCTCGCGCACCAGCGGCACCGCGTTCACCAGCGTGGATATGAACCGCATCATCCACGACACCCTCACCCTGCTGGAGCACCAGTTCAAGACCGCGCAGATTGAAGTGGACGCGCGCCTGGCAGACAATCTGCCCGCCGTCTACGGCAACCAGGGCAAGCTGCAGCAGGTGCTGCTCAATCTCTTCCTCAACGCGAAGGACGCCATCATCGGCGGCAAGCCCGGCGGCGGCACCCTGCGCGTGACCACCGGCCAGCGCGGCGAGAGCGTCGTGCTGGAGATCGCAGATACGGGCGACGGCATCTCGCCCGAGAACATGCTGCGCATCTACGATCCCTTCTTCACCACCAAGAGCACACCACGCAACGGCCAGAGCAAAGGCACTGGCCTCGGCCTCGCCGTAACCTATGGCATCATCCAGGAACACGCCGGCAAGATCTCCGTGGAGAGCAACGTCGGCGAAGGAACCCGCTTCCATCTTGAGTTCCCTGTAACCCGCGACGCCCCGGCCGCACCCGCACATGGCAACAGGAGTCCGATCAATGTCTGAAGCAACCCTGAACAACCCTGCACTCAGCACCGCACTTTCAGCCGCGCAGCCGAACCGCATTCTCATCATTGACGACGAAGCGGCCATCCGTGAATCGCTGGAGACGCTGCTGAGCATGGAAGGCTTCACCATGGATACCGCGCCGGACGGCAGCGTCGGGCTGGAGAAGCTGGCGCAGAATCACTATGACCTGCTTCTGCTCGATCTCGCGCTTCCCGGCGAGAGCGGAATTGACCTGCTGCCGCGCATCCTGGCGCGCGCGCCGGAGCTTCCCGTCATCATGATCACCGCCTTCGGCACCGTGGGCAATGTGGTCGACGCCATCAACGCCGGTGCAAAAAACTTTGTGCAGAAGCCCTGGGAGAATGAGAAGCTCCTCGCCGATATCCGCACCGCCATCGCCCGCAGCCGCGCGGAAGAAGAGGTTGTCCATCTCAAGCGCACCCTGAAGCAGCGTTACAACTTTGAGAACATCGTGGGCAAGAGCGAGCCCATGCTGCGCCTCTTTGACCTGGTCTCGCAGGTCGCGCCCAGCCGTTCCACCGTGCTCATCCAGGGCGAAAGCGGCACCGGCAAGGAACTGATCGCCAAGGCGCTGCACGCCAGCTCCCCGCGCCGCGACAAGCCCTTCATCCCGGTCAATACCGGCGCCATGCCCACTGACCTGCTGGAGTCCACGCTCTTCGGCCACGTCAAGGGCGCGTTCACCTCCGCCGTCGCCGCCAAGAAGGGTCTGTTTGAAGTCGCCAATGGAGGCACCCTGTTTCTGGATGAGATCGGCACCATGGGCATGGACACCCAGGCCAAGGTGCTGCGCGTGCTGCAGGACCGCCGCTTCATGCACCTGGGCGGCGTGCACGAGATTCAAGTCGATGTGCGCATCATCGCCGCCACCAACGTGGACCTGCAGCAGGCGGTGCGCGATGGCCGTTTCCGCGAAGACCTCTACTACCGCCTCAACGTGATCCAGCTTGACCTGCCGCCGCTGCGCAACCGCCGCGAAGACATTCCTCTGCTCGCCGCCCACTTCCTGAAGTTTTACGCCGACGAAAACGGGATGGAGCCGCGCACGCTGGCGCCGGAGACCCTGCGCATGTTGAGCGATTACGAGTGGCCGGGCAATGTGCGCGAGCTGGAGAACGTGATCGAGCGCGGCGTTGTGCTCTCTACCATGCGCGAGATAGGCCCCGACCTGCTGCCCGCCTCCATCAGCGGCAATCCCTACTCCGCCGGCCTGATCGAGCACAAGCCCGACACCTCGCTCTTCGACATCATGGAAGAGCTGGAGCGCCGCATCATCACCGACCGGCTGGAGCGCTGCAACTGGAACCAGACCGACACGGCGGAGTTCTTCAAGCTCCCGCTCTCCACGCTGAACCAGAAGATCAAGCGCCTGAACATCGAGATTCGCAAGCGCCACAAGGAGTAGCAATCGCCACGGACGCGGGTGCCCCAGGTCTCGCTTCTGAGACCTGGGTTTTCTCAGCGGCACCACTCTTTCCCTCCTCATACAGAAAATCCACTCCCATCTCCACCGAATCTCCTCCCATCTGCATCTGATAAAGTGAGCTACAGCAACCCAAGGGTAAGAAGAATTCCCAAACGATGAAATTCCGCTCGCCAGAAGAATTCGTAAAATCCGTTGTCCTCTCAGTGCAGGAGTATTCCCTGCTCTGCGCCCGCGCGGTGAGCAATATCTTCTCCGCCCCGCGCTACTGGGCAGACATCTACACCCAGGCGGATTCCATCGGTGTCGGCTCACTGCCCATCGTTCTGCTCACCGGATTCTTCACCGGCTGCGTGCTGGCCCTGCAATCCGCCACCGCGCTGGCCGCCTTCGGCGCAAAGGATGTAACCGGCCAGCTGGTTTCGCTCTCCATGGTGAAGGAGCTTGGCCCCGTGCTGACCAGCCTGATGGTCTCCGGCCGCAACGCCTCCGGCATGGCCAGCGAACTCGGCTCCATGAAGGTGACTGAGCAGATTGACGCCATGCGCGCGCTCGGCACTGACCCCATCCGCAAGCTGGTCACGCCGCGCATCTTCGCCACCGTGGGCATGCTCTTCTTTCTCACCATCATCTCCGATGCAGTGGGCACGCTGGGCGGCGCCATGGTCAGCATCTTCATGCTCGGGCTTGACGGCTCGCAGTACTTCCACATCGCCTACCAGACGCTCCTCTACCCTGACGTGCTGCAGGGCCTGGTGAAGCCCATCTTCTTCGGCTTCATCATCGCCAGTATCGGCTGCTTCTTCGGCATGAACACGCGAGGCGGCACACAGGGCGTGGGCAAAGCCACCACCCAGGCCGTCGTCTACTCTTCCGTCATCATCATCGTGGTGGACTTCCTGATCAGCCGCACCATGATCGGTATCTTCGGACGCTGAGGGCAAAGCAGAAGCTCTTTATTGGACAAGCAGATTTGTTTTGACAAGCAGTATTTGTTTTGACGAGCAGTACTTGTTTTTACGAGCGGTATCTGTTTTGCCGAGCAGTATTTGTTTTTACGAGCGTATTTGTTTTGAAAGGGCGGGACTTTAGTCCCGCCGCCAACCCAACTCCTGACCATGTGGCTTTAGCCACTGAGGGAATGCTTCAAGGGACAAAATCTCTCTACGCCATGACCGAGACCTCTCCCGAAACCGTGCAAACCCCGCCTGCCCCCTCCGGCCCCGTCGTCGTCTTTGACAACGTCTCCATTGCGTTTGAAGACAAACAGGTTCTGCAGAATATCTCTTTCACGGTCGAGCCCGGCGAGACGCGCGTCGTGCTTGGGCCCGCGGGTTGCGGCAAAAGTGTCTTGATGAAGCTCGTCGATGGCCTCATCCGCCCGGACGAGGGCAGCATCTGCGTCTTCGGCGAAGAGATCTCCACCATGCGCGAGGTCGATCTCTTCAAACTTCGCGCGCGCATCGGCATGGTCTTTCAGGAGTCTGCGCTCTTCGATTCCATGTCAGTGGAAGACAACGTCGCCTACCGTATGCGGCAGGATCATGTGGCGGAAGACGAAGTGAAGCAGCGCGTGCTGGAGTCGCTGCGCTTCGTCGAGCTGGAAAACACTCTCGCCAAGTTTCCTTCTGAACTCTCCGGCGGAATGCGCCGCCGCGTGGCCATCGCGCGCGCCATCGTCACCAAGCCTGAGCTCATCCTCTACGATTCGCCCACCGGCGGGCTGGACCCCATTACTTCCACCACCATCATTGAGCTGGTCATCAAGCAGCGCGATGTCTGGCACAACACTTCGCTGATGATTACGCACCGCCTGCAGGATGCCTTCATGCTGGCCACCCATGAGTATGACGCCGCTGCCAAACAGCTTCGCCGCATTCCCGATAACGGGATTGACGCAAAGACAAAATTCCTTGTGCTGAATGAAGGCAAGGTCGTATTCGACGGCACCACGCAGGAGCTCGTCTCCACCGACGACGCATGGCTCAAGGATTACATCTCCTAGTCGCCACATTTGGGCATGGCTCCTGACAACTTCTCTGGCCATCGAATCGTCTGCCGCTGTACACTCAACTTCTCTGCACAGGAGCACCGTCATGCGTCGTTGGATTCCCTGCATCGTCCTTCCCTCCGCTCTCTTCCTCACCCTTGGCTTGACCGGCTGCAACGGCTGCGGCTCCAGTTCGCTGGAATCCGTCTCCGGCTCCGCGGACAGCTTCACCGGCTCCAGCAACACCGTTCTCTCTGTCAACAAGATGGGCGGCGACATCACCGTGACTGACGCACCCGGCGGCGCCAGCCTGAAGACCATGGGCGGCAACATCACCGTCAATAAAGTCGAGGCTTCACTGGATGCAACCAGCATGGGCGGCAATGTCAGCGTCCTCTCCGCCGATGTGGCAACGCTGAAGGCCAAGACCATGGGCGGCACCATCGACATCAGCTCCACGCGCGCCGGCGACCTGCAGGCCGACACCGCCGGCGGCAACATCACCGTGCAGACGCTCGGCGACGGCTCCATTAGCCTGAAATCGCTCGGCGGCAACATTCAGCTCACCATTCCGAAGTCGGCCTCCGCGCAGATTGATATTGAGCTGGTCTACACCCGCACCAGCAGCCAGAATTTCACCATCACCAGCAATCTGAATCTGGCGCAGCAGACCACCCCGAACTGGGATTTCTCGCACGGCGATCCGCGCAAGACCATCACCGCCACCGGCTCCGTCAACGGCGGCAAGAATCACATCCTCATTAAGACAGTCGGCGGCAACGTCACTTTGAACGCGCAGTAAACACACCACAGGAGTGGGTGCCCCAGGTCTCGCTTTTGAGACCTGGATTTTCTAAGCATCACAAATCTCCCTGCTGCGTTTCTGCCTGTATCAATGCCGCGTAGAGCCAACCACATCCCGCACCGCGCTCACCACCACACCCGGCTCCAGAAACTGGATGCCGTGATTGCTGTTCTCCGCGATAACCTGCCGCCCGTTGCTGGAGAGCCGCACCAGCCGCATCTGCAGGTCGCTCACCCATATCGCCTGAAACTTCAGCGTTGCGGGTACGTCTTCCGGCGTCACGGGCGGCCCCAGCCAGGGCTTCGCCGCCGTCACCACCACGAGCGGAAGATCACCCAGGGTTCCGCTGCGCCGCGCCTGCTCGCCACTCTCGTCAAAGCGCGCAAACTCCTGCGCCTCCACATCATCAAACGGCGTGCGCCACATCCACTGCGCCGCCGCTTCCTTCATGCCCGGCGGAAAAAGCTTCCAGTCGCTCGCGGTTCCGCTCGGCTCCGTGAAGAGCCGCAGCAGGCCAACCCGCGCCGCCACCGGCTCCAGCGCCAGCAGCAGCCGCTCTTCCGCCTCCAGCGTGTGTACGCGATGCGCAGGCAGCAGCGCTTTTAGCGTCGCCGTGCCGTCCTCCTGCGAACCGTCCACCATCACCACGCCCGCCACTTCAGCCGGATACAGCGCGTGATACACCCGCACCGTGTACACACCGAAGGAGTGGCCCACCATCACAAAAGGTCCATGCTCGCCTGCGTTGGCCAGCAGCAGGTGCAGCTCGCGGGCCATCTGCTCGCTGGTGCGCGGCTGCGGCCCGTTCCCACTGGCAAAGTATCCCGCGCGGTCATATACGCAAACCCGCGCAAACTCTGCCGCCTGCCGCTGCACCACCGTCCAGCCCATGGTCGCGGTGCCAATTCCGCCATCGATGATCACCGTCGGTTGCGCCGTGCCCATGCAGTCAATGCGCAGCTTGTAGCCGCCCACATCCACCATGCGCCCGGCCAGCGGAAACCGCCGCGGCACGCGCCAGTTCTCACAGCTCTGGTACGCCGCACCCAGCGCGGCGCACAGCACCACGGTCAGCATCACCTTGTAGAGGAAACGCAGCATCTAGTTTTTCTGCGGTGCGGGGATAGAGGGCAGCGTGGACGCGGGCGCCGGTACCGGCTTGCCTGCGTCCGGCAGCGTCTTCGGTGCGTCCGGCGGCTTCATGCGCGGCGTAAACGCAGCATACGGATCGGCCGCTGTCGCCGGCGTGCTCTTCAGCGATGCCAGCCGCCCGTCATACGCTTCGCGCATGGCAAAGAACGCGGGCAGCGTGCGGTAGTCCGCGTCAAACGGCAGCGGCTGCAGCGCACTGTGATCCGCGCGCGGCTGCTCGCTGTTCAGCCAGGTATGCCGTCCGCTGATGCCCCACGTCAGCACCGCCTTCACCGCCGGATCAGCCAGTACAGTGTGCAGATAATCGCTATAGGTCGCCGCCACCGCGCGATTGCGCATGCGTTCATCACCCTGTATCGCGGCGTCAGACACATCCATCTCCGTGATGAAGACCTGTAGCCCCATCGCCCGCACCTGCGCAATGAAGTTGGCCACGCCCGCATAGCTCCTGCTCGTCTCCAGCGCCTCCGCCGGCAGGTGCGATTGGATGCCCACCGCGTCCAGCGGCACATTGCGCGCCTTCAGCCGGCGCAGCAGCAGCAGCACCTGCGAACGCTTCTGGTCCGATGCGTAATTGTCCATCTCAATGCCGTACTCGTTATACGTCAGCAGTGCGCTGGGATCGGCCTGGCGCGCGGCGCGGAAGGCGATCTCAATGTAGTCCTCGCCGATCAGCTCCAGCCACACCGTCTTGCGCAGCCCGTCCAGCCGCTGATCGTTCACGTCAATCGCTTCATTCACCACGTCCCACGAGTGGATGCGCCCCGCATACCGTCCCGCCACGGTATTGATGTGGTCGGTCAGCACCTGCTTCGCATTGCTCTTGAACACATTGTCAGCAAACCACTTCGGCAGCGCGCGGTGCCATACCAGATTGTGCCCGCGCAGTTTGATGTCATTCTTCTCGGCGAAGTCCATCAAATAATCAGCATCGGCAAATTCAAAGACGTCGGGCGCGGGCCGCAGTGCCTCCCACTTCATCGCATTCTCCGGCGAGATGATGCTGCACTGCTCCGTGATCAATCCGCGATAGCGCTCGTCACTGCGCAGCGCGTGCACATCCACCGCGCAGCCGCTCAGCAGGTTCGCATTCAGCGCATGGGCCTTCAGCGAGCCTTCGCCCAGCGGGCTAAGCCCCGGCAGCACCACCCGGCTTGACGTCGCATTCACCCGCGGATGACACCCGGCCAGCGGCAGCAAGGCCAGCCCCGCGCCCACATCTCTGCCCATCGCCAGCAACTGCCGCCGCGTCAAAGCGCTCATCCGATCTCCTGCTGGCTGGTGCCCGCGGCCGCGTAGCCGCGTATCTCGCCCGTCCACGCCAGAAAGCGCAGAAACTGCCGCTTCTCCCGCCATACGATCTGCCACATCTCGCGCAGCCCGATCTCCTCCGCCTTCAGGCCCGAATAGGTCTCCAGCCGCCATTGGATGTAGGGGCTCTGCCAGGGCCGCAGCCGGTACCCTCGCGTCGCATTCCAGATAAAGCGTAGTGCTCCCAGCATCAGGCTTTTCCCTCGTCGTGTTGAGTATAACGACGCGAACGGCTTTTGTAGTTGCTTTTGAATGGCTTCGGCAGCCGGTAATCTACCCAGCTTCCCTCCGCACAGAGACTGCCACAGGCAGCGGGCAGCTCTCAGATTCGTTTTCGGCTCAGCGAAGAGGCCGCTACCGCAGCTCGGAACTCTGCATCGGCCCGCCCCGCAGCATCAGGTTCATCAGCGTCAGCGCCACCGCTTCCGGATGGATCGTGTAGCAGCCCAGCGCTATCCGCTGCTGCAACGCCGCCAGCTTCGGCGCGCGCTCGGCTTCGCCTGTAGCCTTGACCGGCTCCATCGCATGCATCCTGCCCAGGCTATTTCCGTGGATACTGCCCGCGCCGTTTCCCTGCACCCGGCCCGAGCTGTTTCCCTGCATCCCGCTCACATCTTTCCGCATAGCGTCAGAGGGCTCCTCGCCCCTTACCCTATCGGCCACCGCGCCCAAAGCCTTAGCCCGATTCCGCAGCATTGGCCTTAGAACTATTCCCCGCAGCGATCTTTGCCATTTCCCCCAGTGATTTTGTCATTCTGAGCGCAGCGAAGAATCTGCCTTTTCATGCCCGCAGCAATTTTTGTTATTCCGCAGCGCAGGAATGTCGCTTCCTTACCGCGAAAACCGCCGCCGCCAGGTCGTCTCCACCAGGCTTCCGCGCAGGTCGGCCATCGCCACCCGCAACCGCACCACCGCAGAAGCGTGGATCTGCGACACGCGTGATTCGCCCACGCCCATCACCTTGCCGATCTCCTTCATGGTCAGCTCTTCCTGGCAATGCAGCGTCAGCACCTGCTGCTCTTTCTCCGGCAGCTCGCGGATCGCATCCGTCAGCCGCTGCTTAATCTCGCCCTTCAGGCAGCGGAAGAGCGGCTCATCCTCCGGCGCGCCGGGAATATACGCCATCTCCTCCTCCGCCGAATCCTCGTTCCGCGTCAGGTGCAGCGTGCCGATCTCCAGACCCTTCAGATCGCCCAGCAGCCGCTGGTACTCGGCCAGCGTCAGCTTCATCTCCGCCGCAATCTCCTGCTCCTGCGGCGTGCGGCCCAGCCGCGCCGTCACCGTGCGCACCGCATCTTCCAGCGCCCGCCCCCGGCGGCGCAGCTCCCGTGGACTCCAGTCCAGCGCGCGCAGCGAATCCAGGATCGCCCCGCGAATGCGGAACTGCGCATAGCTGCGAAACTGCACCTGCTTCAACTGGTCAAACTTTGAGAACGCATCAATCAATCCCACAATACCCGCGGAGATCAGATCGTCAATCTCCACATGCTGCGGCAGCCGCTCGTGAATGCTGCGCGCCACATAGCGCACCGTCGGCAGATGCTCAATCAGCAGCTGGTTGCGCGCCAGCGCAGCGTGCTGCGTTGCACCGGAGCCGTGTTGCATCGGCTCAGTTGCCCGCTGTGGCGCAATCTTCTCTCCCCGCGCCGGCAGCTTCAGTCCGATGGACGCCATCACTCCGGCTTCTACCGGCTCCGCAGGTTGTATGTGCTCTCGTGCTCCCATCAGATTTCCCTCCTCGCTAGCAGGCCCGGCGCAGATTCGTCGTGCGCCGCGTCTCCGCTCGCAGCACGGGCCGCTTCGGCGGCGCAGTCTCGGCGCGTGCTGCCGCCACGGCCTCCCGCATCCGCGATACCGCATCGATCATCCGCAGGCAATCGTGCAGCGCGCCGTCAATGTCCTGGCGCATGGCGCTGGGGGTCTCGCGAATGCCGCTCAGCTCCAGGCGGCACTGCAACGCTGTCAGCGGCTGGCACACATCGTGCAAAGCCGCTGCAATGGTCTCTATCTTCCGGTCGGTGTGTTTATGCTGCCCTGTTGTTGGCAATGTTCCCCCCGTACGGCGCTGGAGCCGCCGCGCCCTGACCGCACCCGCACTGGCGGCAGAGCTGTGTTCTTTACTGCGTTCGGGGAAGAACTGTGTTGAGCATCTTCCGTAACCCCTTGGTGCGGCAATGGGATTACTAAAGAAATCAAATGGTGCGATTTCAAAACGGAACGGATGGTGAGAATTCCCGGAACGGGAGCCGGGAAAGATCGCAAAATATTCTGCCTTCCGGAACAACGCCGCAACCCGGAAAGCACTCCAACAGAGTGAGGTAAACGCTCTATGAGCAATTCATGCAGGATTTTCGTTCTTACGGCAGTCGCGGCCTTCTGTTTCGCCGTCGCCGCCCCCGCAGCGCACGCACAGATCCGCATCGGGATAGGCATCGGCGCCGAACCGGCCTGCCCCTACGGCTATTTTGACTACGCACCCTACAGCTGCGCTCCGTATGGTTACTACGGGCCGGAGTGGTTTGACAGCGGGGTGTTCCTCGTCGCAGGCCCCTGGCACCACGGCCATGAGTATTTCTACGGCCATGTGAATAACCGCTTCGATCCCAATCACGGCTATCATGGCGCACTGCCCCAGCGCGGCGAGGCGCATGCTGACCACCATGAAGCCTTCCACGGCAACGAAATGCGTGACGGCGCCGGCCACGTCCACGGCGACACGCGTCACCACTAGATAGAGCGCGGCTGATTGCCCGCTCATGAAAATGCCTCGCCGGCCTGTGCCGGTGAGGCATTTTTTATCCGCCTACTTGGTCATTCCCCCTGTCGTTGTTTGTCGCTCCGCCTGTCGTTGTTTGTCACTCCGCCTGTCTTTGTTTGTCATTCCTTCTTTGTTTGTCATTCCTTCTTTGTTTGTCATTCCTTCTTTGTTTGTCATTCCTTCTTTGTTTGTCATTCCGCCTGCCGTTGTTTGTCATTCCGAAGCGCAGCGCGCGGAATCTGCTGTTGTCTTTTTTGATTTGTCATTCTGAGCAACGCGAAGAATCTGCTTCTCGTTTTTATTTGCCATCCCGCAACACTTTTATTTGTCATCCCGAGCGAAGCCGAGGGACCTGCTGTTGTTTTGTTCGTCATCCTCGAGCGAAGCGAAGGATCTCAGTATTCCGTCCAGGCGAGTCAGCGAAAAATAACCGAGTCATTCTGAGCGCTTAGCGCGAAGAATCCAGAAGGTGCCTGCGCGATCCATGCGGCTTGAGGGTTCCTAACCGGAAAGCTCCAGGCATTCGCGCAACGGAAGCCTGGGGATGTATGGGTAACGCGAGACGGTATCTGGATTCTTCGACTCCGCTGCTCCACCCCAGCGAATCAAATGCCATTCGCCGGGGACCCCGGTTTTCCACCCCAGCGAATCAAATGCCATTCGCCGGGGACCCCGGTTTTCCACCCCAGCGAATCAAATGCCATTCGCCCGCGACCCGGTTGCGCTTCGCTCAGAATGACTCGGTTAAGCTTTTGTGTGGGAGAGAGATGGGCGGGAGCGTTCGCGCTTTGCGCAAATATCCCACTCATCCCGCGATGAAGCTGCGTGATGAATGGGGCACCCAGACGAGCGGCAAGTTAGAATGGTTTCGCCAATCAAGGAATGTATGGGCCACCCGCCATTTTTTATCCGCCTATTGGGTCATTCAGCCTGTCATTGTTTGTCATTCCGAAGCGAAGCGCGCGGAATCTGCTTTTCGCCTCTGCTTTTGTTCGTCATCCTCGAGCGAAGCGAAGGATCTCAGTATTCCGTCCAGCCACCGAACCCGCTTCGCAACCCATACCCTGGGCATTGCACGCGAATTTGCGTTGCATTTTCCACGGTGGGAGCGCGGTACATGCACGCCAGATGACGGATAATCCGGAGATAATTTTCAATTCAGGGTTTTCCGCGAGGATGATGGGGATGAAGCAGGTTTTTCACCGCTTCGTACCGGGTTTCCCGCGATGATCTTCGCGGTAACTTCGGGTTTAGGTTTGGGGCAACTGCGATCTGAGATGTCGGGAAGGGACAAGGGTTTATGTATGCTGTCTCGGGATTACCCCGAAAACACAGCCACAAGAAGTTTATGGAAAATTCGTTCTTTTGCCATCCCCCGGATAGAAGCAGCGTAGCCGAGGCGCGGTCCGTGCATGAGCGGGCTAGCCTACTCTCGAAGCAGCAAAAAAACGGCGTATCCTCATAGCAATAACCGGAGCGGACTATGACGGGAAGAATCACCGGGATG